>Ga0052835_100013_pt1 | contig 20382 bp, 13 predicted proteins | sample Wilsouwater61714_FD_53172 | JGI IMG/M metagenome (GOLD analysis project Ga0052835, IMG submission 53172) | Hot spring water microbial communities from Wilbur Hot Springs, California, USA - Wilbur source water - 6/17/14 | ecosystem: Environmental > Aquatic > Thermal springs > Unclassified ...
TATGCTTAAACTCATATTCATATTTTTTACTTTCAATATTTATTTCTTTTAATTTTTGCTTAAAAATTTGTCTTGCATTTTCTTCTTTAAGTTTAGTAATATTTTGTAATTGATTTGGATCTCAAATAACTATAAGTTTTTTACATCTATACATTAAAGGTATAATACTAGCCAAATCATTTTGAGATGCTTCATCTATTATTAGATAATCATAAAATGATTTTTCTAAAGGCAGATTATAAGTAGATTGATTTGTTGTTATAAAAATATTTATTTTTCAAAATAATTTTTCATACATTTCTTTCAAAAATATATCCTTATTTTTTCAAGTTTTTTTACTTCTATCATAGGCATTATAAATTCAATCAATAGAATCTTTTACCTCTGGTTTATTATTTTTTATATTTTCAAAAATTTGATATGATAAATAATTTATTGATAATTTTTTTAATACTTCTTGCTCCTCAGCTAACTCTTTTGATAATAAAGAAATATTATTTTTATTATCTTTTAATTTTTTTGAAAGTAAATTTATATTATTTTTTATTTGATTTAATTCTTCTAAAGAAATTATTTTTTCTAATATATTTAAAATTCATTTATATTTTTCTTTTATATAGGTTAAAAACTCTTTATCTTTAAATATATTTATTAAATTTTCATAAACAGTATCTTCTATTTCATTTTTATAATTATTTTTATTTTTAAGTTTTAATTTTAAATCATTTATTTCATTATTTATTTTTTGTAGTTCTATTAAAATATCAAATAATTTTAATATATTTTCATAATTTAGTTCTACTCAATTCAAATATAATTCTTGATATAGTAAATTTATATAATTATTAAATTTATTATTTGATTTTTCTATAATATTATTTGATTTTTCTATAATTAAATCATATTCAATATTTTCTTTTAATTTAGTATAAATTGAACTAATTATTTCAAAATCATAAGAAATATTATCAAATTCTTTATTTATAAATAAATCTCAAAATTTTTGTTGAATATTTTTTATAAAATCTTCTTTTTTATTAATAATAAGATTTAAGTTTTCTATAGAATATCTATATTTTAGATAATTTTCTTTATAATTTTTTAAAGAATATATATATCATATTTTCTTTAAAATATCTTTATTATCATAAAATTTAGTTTTATTTAAGTTTAAAAAATAATTTTTTAAATCTTCATCATCTTGTTTATTTACAATTTCTAAATATAGATTTTCATTTATTTTAAAGTCTTTCTTTTTAATTCAAAATAATTTTTTAAACCATCAGTATTCTTCTATTTCAATAAAAGTATTTTTAATTTTTTGTAACTCAAGTAATAAGTTATTATTATAATTTATAAATTTTCATTTTTTTAATATTTCTATAATTTCATTATCTGATATATTTTTATCTAAAAAATATTTATCTAAATCATATTTTTGTTTATTTAAATTTTCCTTATTTATAATATCTATTATTTTTTTAGATTCTAAAGATAAACTAATGTAATCTAAATCATTTTTTAATAAAAAATCTAAATTATCTTCAAAATTAAAATTTTTTATTTTTTTATATTTACTTGAGATACTAATTTTATTTAATTTTATTTTTTCTTTATATTCTTTGATTATTCTTGTATTTTGATTTATATTTTTTATATAAAAATTATATTCTTTTATAAATTCATATTTAAATTTTTCTAAATCTTTTGAAAAAATAGAACTAAGATTATTTTCTATATTATTATTTTTAATTTTACCTTTTAATGATAAAAATTTTCACTCTTGATTATCAAATTCTTTATTTAATTTATTTATTTCAAGAATAATTTTATTTATTAAATCTAAAGTTTTTTTATATTCATCAAAATCAATATTTAAAGGTAATATTTTATATAAAAAACTTTTAAATTCTTCATCTGCAATTTCTCATAATAATAATTCAAACTTTTCATATTCTTGATAATAATCTAAATATTCTTTTTCAATATTTTCAATATTTTTATAAATTCAATTTATTTTTTCTTTTTGATTTTGTATATCTATAAAATCATATTTTTTATGCACTCAAGACTCTTTATTTAATTGTGATAATATTTTTCCAGACCATTCTATAGATGAGTTTTTATTTCAAAGTCTTAAAAATGGAAAAAATGGAAATCATATTTTTTCAAGTTTTTCAACTACTGTATCAACAGCAGTATTATTTTTACTTGCAAAAATAACAGTTTTATTATTTTTATAAATATTTGAAAGCAAATTTAAAACAACTTGTGATTTTCAAGTTCAAGGAGGTCATATTATAACAGAAATATTTTGATTTAAGGATTTTTCTACTATATTTTCTTGTTCTTTATTTAATTCAGTAATATTTAGAATTAAAGTATTTAAATTATTTTCGTCAAAAGTATTTTCATTAAATAAAAATCACAAACTATTATTTGTAAGGTTTTCTAATTTTTGGTTTTCTTTTATTATTCAATTATAATCAATGATTAAATTTTTAATATATGATATATTATTAGCTCAAGATATGATACAAGGTTCAAAAATAATTTCATTTTCTTTATCTATTTCTTTTGAAATTTTTGATTTATAATAATTTATTTTTTCTTTGAATGAACTAGTAATTCATTTTATATTGTTTTCTAAATCTTCCATTTCTTTAAATCAATCATCTCATGGATTATTTGAATAAAAAGGAAAAATATTTTTTTTATCTCTAGTTTTTATATTATATAAAAACTCTGGTTCGCTTTCTTTCAAAGAAAGTGAAAAACTTCAATCTTCATTTGAAATAATTTCTATTCATATCAAATATAATGGGGTAATTATATTTTCATTAATTTCTAAAGCTTCATTTTGATCAAATACTTTTATGTATTCCAAAACTAAATAAAAACTTTCATTTTTATTATTATCATAAAAATCTAAAAAATCTAAATTTGGCTTAAAATCAATTTTAGAAAGTCATTTTTCTTTTTTATCTGGAGAAAAAAATAAATTTTCTAAATCTTCTTTTTCTAAATTTGATAATTCTAATTTTAGTAATTTTTTATAAATATTTAGTTTATTTAATATTTGAGTTCTTAACGAATTTGTTTCATATTTTATATATCAATTTATTTCATATTTTCATCATTGCTCTTTAGAGTATTTAGTTTTATCAAAATTTATTTTTTCATTGATAAAAAATCAAATTAAAAAATCATTATCAAAATTTTCTGTATTTATTCACAAAGTTTGATAAAAAGCATTTTTTTCATTTTCATCATAAGAAAAATTTAAAAATTGATCAAAATTTTCATCTTTTCATGAAGGAAAATAAATATTTGATTTATTATTTAAATTTATTTTTAATGATTCTTTTGAATCTTCTTCAATGCAATTCTTAAAATATTTTAGTATTGCTTGTTTTATTTGTAATTCCATTAAATTTTTATTTATTTATAATCTTTTTTATTATATTATTTTTTATATAAAAATCAATTTATGCTGTATAGCACCTTAATAAAACAAAAAATCTAGATACTATTAAGTATCTAGATTTTTTTTTGTTAATTTTTAAGTTAAAAATCACTTTTGTGTTCCATTTTTTGAGTTAATTCATCAATATGTTTTTGTGATAAGTCAACATCATTATCTTCATAATCAAAATAATCATCTTCTTCATCAATATCTTGTTGTGTTTCTAATCAATTAATTTTTCTATATTGTTTTCAAGCAGGTATAAGTCTTCAGATAATTACATTTTCTTTTAATTCTTTTAATTTATCTATTTTACCACTAACTGATCATTCAACTAACACTCTAACTGTTTCTTGGAATGATGCAGAAGACAACCAACTATCAGTATATAGAGAAATTTTAGTTATTCAAAGAAGTAATCTTTCAGCTATAGCTGGTTGTTTTCATTCATCTAATAATTTATTATTTTCATTATCAAATTTAATTATATCAACTATATCTCAAGGGAAGAATTCTGAATCTCATTTATCTAAAACTCTAACTCTAGAAAACATTTGTCTAACAACTATTTCAATATGTTTTGAATTAACTGTTTGTCATTGAGAAGCATATATTTCTTTAATTTCTCTAACAATATATTCTTGAGTTCATAAAATTCAAACAACACTCATAAGTTCTTGAAGATTTATATGTCATTCTGTTAGCTTTTGTCAAGCTACTACCTTATCTCAAGAGTGAACTAAAGTTGATTGATCATGTTCTAATTGAATAACTTTAACTCTTGGAGTTAAATCTCTAACCAAAATTAATCAATCTTCAATTTTAACTACTTCTCAAGGAAACTCTGCTGTTATTTTAGTTTTATCTTCTTTTGATTTAGCTAATACTTGTTTTTCTTTTACTTTTTGTCATACTTTTACTAATACTTCATAATTGTCATAGTAAAAATAATCTTTTTCTAATAATTCATCAGCAGTTATTTTTATATATTTATATTTATCATTAGAATCTATTTCAACAAATCATGTAATAGGAGAAATTTGAGCTTGTATTTTTGGAGCTCTAGCTTCAAATAATTCTTCTACACGAGTAAGTCATTGAGTCATATCTCAACCTTCTTTAACTACTCATCATGAATGGAAAGTACGCATTGTAAGCTGAGTACCTGGCTCTCAGATAGATTGAGCAGCTATTATTCAAACTGGAGTTCATATTTCAACATCCTTATTAATTCACATATCAAGTCAATAACATTTTCTACACACTCATCATTCAGTCCTACAAGTAAGTACAGTTCTTACATCAACCGATTCTACATTACTGTCTAAAATTACTTTTAAAACTTTATTATCAATAGTAGTTCAAGCTTTAAATAATAACTTTTTATTATTATCTAATAAATCATTTGCAATAGTTCTTCAAAGTAATTTATTCTCAAAACTATCAGAAAAACTATTTGATTTATCTGATCTTTTTACAGTTTTAAAATCAAGAGTTCAACAATCATCTTCTTTTACTATAATACTTTGACTAGCATCAACAAGTCTTCTTGTTAGATATCAAGATTGAGCTGTTTTTAAAGCAGTATCAGATTTACCTTTTCTTCAACCATGAGTTGCAATAAAATATTCTAAAGTTGAAAATCATTCTTTAAGAGTTGATTTAATTGGTAACTCAATAGTAGCTCAAGATGTAGAAGCAACAAGTCATTTCATTCAACAAAGTTGAGTAAGATTTCACCAATTTCACCTAGCTCAAGAATCAATAAAGTTAAAAATATGATTATCTTCTTTAAATATAGATTTAACTTCTTTTTCAATAACTTTTTTTACTCAAGCCCATACTTCAATAGATTGCTTGTATTTTTCTTCTTCAGTTAAGAATCATAACCAATGAAATTTTTGAATTTCTTTAACTTTTTCTGAAGCCTCCAAAAGAAGTTGATCTTTATTAGGTGGAGTAAGCATATCAAAAGCTGATATAGAAAGTCAAGATAAAGTTGCATATTTAAAACCAAAATCTTTAATTCTATCTACAAATTTAGCAGTTACTTCTTGTCATAAATCTTGAAAACATTCAGCAAGAATTCTATTTAATACTCATTTTTTAAGTACTTCATTTATAAATCATAAACCTTCTGGTACTATTTGATTAAATAATAATCTACCATAAGTAGTCTCTATAATTTCTCAATTTATTCTTACTTTTATTAAAGCTCTTAAATCTATAGCTCAAGCTAAATAAGCTTGTTCTACATCAAAAAAATCATTAAATACTTGTCATTCTCATTTAAGTCATTTAAAAGCTTGAGTTACATAATAACATCCTAAAATCATATCTTGAGAAGGTGCAACAATTGGTTCTCATGAAGAAGGAGAAAGTAGATTTTTAGAAGTAACCATCAACTCTCTAGCTTCTCTTTGAGCAGCTTCTGTTATTGGAACATGAACTGCCATTTGATCTCAATCGAAGTCTGCATTAAATGCAGTACAAGTAAGAGGATGTAATTGAATAGCTTTTCATTCTATAAGAACAGGTCTAAATGCTTGAATTGAAAGTCTGTGTAGAGTTGGAGCTCTGTTCATTATTACATATTTTCAAGCAATTACTTCATCTAGAGAGTCCCAAACTTCTTTTCATCATTCTTCAATTAGTTTTTCAGCATGTTTAACATTATATACTATTCCTTCTTCTATTAATTTTCAAATAACAAAAGGTTTAAACAATGTTAAAGCCATAGTTTTGGGAATTCAACATTCATCAATTTTTAAATTAGGTCAAACAACTATAACAGATCTTCAAGAATAATCTACTCTCTTTCAAAGTAAGTTTTGTCTGAAACGACCTTGTTTACCTTTTAGTATTTCAGTAAGTGATTTTAATGATTTTTTGGTAGCACTAACATATCAACTTCTTGAACTTCTTGTTTCTCAACTTATAAGCATATCAACTGCTTCTTGAAGCATTCTTTTTTCATTTTTTAAAATTACCTCTGGAGCTCAAAGTTCCATTAATTTTTTAAGTCTATTATTTCTATTTATAACTCTTCTATATAAGTCATTTAGATCAGAGCTTGCAAATCTTCAACCATCAAGTTGTATCATTGGTCTTAAATCTGGTGGTATAATAGGTAGTACAGTAAGAATAAACCGTTCTGGTCTTTGATTTGATTTTAGCAAATTAGATGCTAATTTAATTTTTTGTAATATTTTTTTCTTTTTTGATTGATTAGATTTTTTTAGNTCTGCTGTTTGTTCAATTATAAACTTTTCTAAATCTATTCTTTCAAGTAATATTTTTAAATATTCAGCTCAAGTTCATCAATTAAATACATGAGGAAACTTATCTTTTAATAATCTATAATCAAGTTCTCAAATAACAGCTCAAACTTTTAAAAGTTTCATTCTTTCTTTTAAATCTTCGTAATCTTGAACAAAATCATCTAATCTCTTCATTATGATAGCCTCTTGAGCTTTATATTCTTTTTCTTTTATTTCTCCTAATTCTTTTTTTATTTTTATATTATTTATTTCTTTTTGTATTTCTTTTTGTAATTCAGCTTTTGAAACTTTATAAGTATCATCAAGATTTTTATGAGCTTCTTTTAGTCTATCTTCATATACATCTGTTATTATATATGAAGCAAAATATACTACTTGTTCTAATTTTTTAATAGGTAAATCTAAAAGTAATCAAATTCTTGATGGAACTGATTTTAAAAACCAAATATGAGCTACTGGAGCATGTAAATCTATATGTGCCATTCTTTCTCTTCTAGTTGAAGCTTTAGTAACCTCAACTCAACATCTTTCACAAATAACTCATTTATATTTAATTCTTTTATATTTTCAACAAGCACATTCATAATTTTTTCTAGGTCCAAAAATTTGCTCACAAAATAATCAACCTCTTTCTGGTTTTTGAGTTCTATAATTTATAGTCTCTGATATTAAAACTTTACCATGAGATAATGATCTAATTTTTTCTGGACTAGCTATTCATAAAGAAATTCAAGCTAGATTATCAAGATTTTTTCATTTTGTAATATCTGTTTTTCAGATATCTTTGGCAATTTCTGAGAAATCTGTTATTTTATCATTTAAAAAATTATCAAGATTTTTATGAAACATATTTTTATTTAATTAGTAATTAATAATTTTTATAATAAACAAATTAGTTTATTTTTTATTATTAGTTGATTTTTTATCATCATTAGTTGACTTTTGGTTAGATTTTTCTAGTCAAGTTTTTTCAAGCTTAATAATTTTCTCATGTCTACTTTTAATTTCTGATTCTCTTTTTTCTAATTCTTCTTTATCAAGCAATTCTATATTTAAAGATAAAGCTTGTAGTTCTTTTATAAGTACATTAAAAGACTCTGGTATATTTGGTTTTTTAATTTTTAAATTTTTAACAATAGCTTCATATGCTTGAGTTCTACCAGCTACATCATCAGATTTAATAGTAATCATTTCTTGCAATATATTTGCTGCTCAATAAGCCTCAACAGCCCAAACTTCCATTTCTCAAAATCTTTGTCCTCAATTTTGAGCTTTTCAACCAAGAGGTTGTTGAGTAACCATAGAATATGGTCAAACTGATCTAGCATGAATTTTATCTTCAACTAAATGATGCAATTTAAGCATATATTTAACTCAAACAACAGTTCTTTCAGAAAAAGGTTCTCATGTTCTTCAATCGAACAATTGAATTTTTCAATCCTCCTCCAATCATGCTTTTTTCATTAATTCGCTTATCTTATCTAGTTTTATTCAATTTAAAACTGGACTAGCCACTTTAATACTAAATTTTTCTGCTGCTGCTCAAAGATGAGTTTCAAGTATTTGTCAAATATTCATACGAGATACAACTCATAATGGATTTAACAATATATCAATAGGATTTCAATCTTTATCATACGGCATATCTTCAATTGGAACTATTTTTGATACTATTCATTTATTACCATGTCTTCAAGCCATTTTATCTCATACTTCTATTTTTCTAGTACTAGCTACAAAAACTTTTACTTGTTTAAAAACTCAAGTAGGAAGATTATCTCATAATTCTCTTTTTAATATATGAACATCAATTACTTTTCATCATTGACCTGTTGGAAGTCTAAGTGATGAATCTTTTACATCTTTTGATTTATCTCAAAATATAGCCCTTAATAATCTTTCTTCAGGAGATAATTCTTGTTCTCATTTTGGAGTAATTTTTCAAACTAAAATATCTCATCATTTAACATTAGCTCAAATTCTAATTATTCAATCTGAATCTAAATCTTTTAATTTAGCACTTGAAACATTAGGAATATCATCTGTAGTTTGTTCTGGTCCTAGTTTTGTTTCTCTGACATCAATAGAATATTCTTTAATATGAACTGATGTAAAATAATCATCTTGTACTAATTTTTCTGATATAATTATCGCATCCTCAAAGTTATATCATCCCCAAGACATATATCAAACTCTAATATTTTTTCAAAGAGCTAATTCTCAATTTTCCATTGATTGACCATCTGCTAAAACATCTCATTTTTTAAATTTTTGTCAGGTAGAAACAAGAGGTTTTTGATGAATTAACTCATCATGATTTGATCTTTTAAAAGTAAGAAGTTCATATATTTTTTTCTCTCAAGATTTATACAAAACAGTTATATGTTTTGCATCTACTCAAATAACTTCTCAATCATCACTAGCAACAATAACATATCAAGATCATTCTCAAATAATTCTTTCCATTCAAGTTCAAACAACTGGTGCTTCTGCCTTTACTAAAGGAACAGCTTGTCTCATCATGTTTGAACCCATTTCAGCTCTAGTAGCATCATCATGTTCTAGAAAAGGTAGTAAAGAAGTTTCAGTTGACATAGTTTGTTTTGGAGAAACATCTATATGAGTTATTTCTCTAACATAAGCTATAGTAGGTTTTGAATTAGATCTAGCTGATAATCTTGTATTTTTAAAATTTCAAAATTCATCAACTTCACTATTAGCTTCAGCTATAACTAAAGCTCTTTCTTGATGAGCATCAAAATAATCATAATCTCATGATAAATATCATCTAACTTCTATTTTTTCTGATTTAATTTTTTCTTTAATTTTTTTAGCATCAGATTTAGTTATATATTTTTTATCTTTTACAATAACTTCCCCATCATCTCATACAATATCTCAAAGAGCTATTCTATTAACAGGTTCTAATCAATCATTTTTAACATAGTGATTTATTTTTCTAAAAGGAGCTAGCAAAAAACCATATTTGTCTATTTTTGCAAAAGAAGCCATATGAAGAACAAGTCAAATATTTGGACCTTCTGGAGTAGCTATTGGACATATTCTTCAATATTGAGTTGGGTGAACATCACGAACCTCAAAAGAAGCTCTTTCTCTTGTAAGTCAACCAGGTCATAAAGCAGAAATTCTTCTTTTATGAGCAAGTTCAGATAAAGGATTTGTTTGATCCATAAATTGAGATAATTGTGAAGAAGAGAAAAACTCTTTTAAAACAGCAACCAATGGTCTTGAATTTATAAAAGTACCTGGGGTAGCATCTTCTAATTCAACAATAGTCATTCTATCTTTAGCTATTCTTTCCATTCTAGTAAGTCAAACTTTTATCTTATCAGCAACTAGTTCTCAAACAGATCTAACTCTTCTATTTTCTANNTGATCTATNTCATCAATAACATAACCATCAACTCAATGACATAAATTAAGGTAATATTTCAAACTCAAAACTAAGTCTTCTATTGATAAAAATTTTCAATTCTCATCATTATATGAAGTCTTTATTCACATTTTTTTAGACATTTTCATTCTAGCTATTTCTCATAAATCAAATCTTTTACTATCTAGAAAAGTAATTTTAAATAATTCTTCAACTCTTTCATCAGTTGCTAAATCTCATGGCCTTAAAACTTTATAAATAGTATGAAGAGCATCTATTTTATTTTTTGTTTTATCTTTTTCAAGAGTAGGAACTATATTTGNAGCTATAATATCATCTCATAAATCCTTAAAAGTATCTAAAATCTCAGCATTTGACTCAAGACCAAAAGCTCTTAGGAGAACTGAAATAGGTAATTTTCTTTTTTTATCTATTTTTACATTTATAATTCATTTTTTTTCTATATCAATTTCAAACCAAGATCATCTAGCTGGAATTATTTTTAATGAATAACCAGATTCTCATACAGTAAAAAATACTCAAGTAGATCTAATAATTTGATTAACAATAACTCTTTCAATTCAATTTATTATAAAAGAAGCTGTATTAGTCATTAGAGGAATTCAACCTAAATATACATCTTGTTCTTTTATTTCTCATGTTTCTTTATTAAGCATTTCTAGTCTTACTTTTAGAGGTGCTTCATAATTAAGATTTTTTTTCTTACAAGTTTCTGGATCATATTTTGGTTCTTCTAAAGAATAACCTTTATAATAAATATCTATTCTTTCTCAAGAAAAATCACTAATAGGAAAAATATCTTTGAAAGCTTCATCTATTCATCTTTTAAGAAATGTATCATAAGAGTTAAGTTGTACTTCTAATAAATTAGGTATAGGAGCAACACTAGTATCATCAGTAAAATAGTGTCTTCCTTTAATATGATATAAACTTCAGACTTCGCTACATTTAATAGTTTTTGTAGAAGACATTAGAAATTATATTTAAAAAATAAAATACAAAAAATGCCCTACCTGTCTACAGTTACACAATCAAAGGTAGTGCTTACGGATTTTAGTATATTATAAATAGAAATAATTGCAAATTTTTTATTATTTTTTGACATAGTTTTATTTTTTAATTTTTAAAAGTATATAAAATTTCACTTTCTAATAAATTAAGTGAAATATTTACTTGAATAATATTAAAAAATAAATAAAAAAATACTAACCTTTAACAAATAAAATACTTCTCTCAAGAGCATACATCTGACCAAGAGAATCATTAGAAATAAGATTTCAAGTCTTTATTTGTGAATCAATATTTATAAGATTTTTGTATATTTTAAATAAATCTTTAGGTGATATATTATTTTTTCTATCTACTAAAAATCACCTATTTCATAATTTTAGATAATCTTTAATATCACTAGAGTTTACTCAAAATTGCTTCAGTTTATATATATAAAAATGTACTCTTAAATTTGACACTAAAGAATTATACAATAGATAAAAGTTATTAGTCTTAAAATATAAATCTCTTAGTTTCAAAATGGCTCACTTATAATTTGTATTTAAAATATCTCAAACTATATCAAAAATATTATCATCTATTTCTATTGTTAGATTATCTAAATCATCAAGAGTTATAGTATCTTTTGTAATAAATAATTTATCTAAATCATTTTTAATAAGACTAAAATTTCATTTTTTCATTTCTATAAGTTTTTTTATAACTCAAGGTTTTAGAGAATCTCAATATTCTTTTTGTAAAAATGGGATTATATCACCTTCTTTTAAGCTAAAATGTTTATGATTATGATTTTTTTGAATATATTTATATAATTTTCATCTTTTATCCGGATTTGGTGAAACAAACAAAACTATATTATCTTTTCAAATATTATTACAAATATTATAAATATATTCTTCTAAATCTTTTTTATCATTATCTCAAGCACTTGCTGGCAAATCATATATTATTATTAATTTTTTTGTACTAAAAAGTCATCCTCAAAGTAAATTTTGAGCATAAAAATTAAAATCATAATCAAGTGGATTTTTGATTTTTATAATATTTAATTCATCAAACTTTTGTTTAAATCTCTCATACCAAACTTTTACTTCTCTATCTATAAGTAATTTTTCTCATGTAAATATATATATCATACTAAATATACTTAGAAATTATATTGATTAATTTAGTATTTTTAGATTTGTTTATAATTTCTATAATATCTATAATAGCTATTAGAGACTTTTTTAAGTTTAATAAATCTCTTGGACTAACTCTATCTAAAGCAAGTCTATTTAATACTGCATCCATATCACAAATCATTTTCAATCTAGAATTAATTTCACTAAATAATACTCTATCTTTTATAATACTTTCAATAAAATCTTGTCTTTCTTTTATTTTATCTATATTTTTTAAAGGCTTTAGTATATTTTGTCTTAAAACTCTCTTTCACATAGGAGAATTTGTATTGTTTAAAACTCAAAACAAAGTTCATAGAGTATGTGAATTTGTAGAATAATTATATATTAAATCTAGATTTTTAATAGTTGATTCATCTAATTCTAGATAATCTAGATTATTTATAAGTCATATGGTATCATAATTTTTTAGTGATTTTTTTTGATTAGAATTTATGTATTCAAGTAATAAAGCTGATGATTCTATAGCAATATCTTTATCATCTATTCAGTATCACTTCAAATCAAAAACACCAAAATGATTTAACAATATCTCTCTAGCATTTCAAACAAGAGTGAAATAATATATATTTAGAGAGTATTTTTTTTCTAGTAGATTTTTTATTTCTTCATCTCAAAAAAGGTCTTTTGAAAGTATAACCTCGCTTGGTGATATAAGATATATTTGAGAAGATAATTCTTTGATATTTTGAAACTCTCATGTTTTCCAGTTATTTGTTATAATATCAAGTACAGAAAGTCAATATTTATCTTCTTTTTTTACTATTGATATAATTGTACTTCATATACTTACATCATCAAATTGATCTCACTCTAAAGACAATGTTGCAGGAGTAACAACTCTAACTACTTCCCTTTTTACAATTCATTTTAACTTAGGATCTGATACTTGCTCTACAATTGCAACTTTATATCAAGCATTAACCAACATTGGAAGATATTTATCACGAGCATGATAAGGTATTCAAGCCAAAGGCATTGCTTCTTTTGAGTTTTTGTTTCTAGAAGTTATATTTATTCACAAAACCTTGTGAGCTATATGAGCATCATCTCAAAACATTTCATAAAAATCTCACATCCTAAAAAATATTATACTATCAGGATTTTTTGATTTTATATCAAAATATTGTTGCATTGCTGGAGTAAGCATATATCTAATTAGTATTATAAATTTAATATTTAATAGAAATTAACTCTTTGTTTTGAAAAAGTTTTATTTTTACCTTGAAATCTTCATCATTTAGTCTCATCTATATATCTAGAAATATTTAAAAGTAAAGCTACTCATAGAGTTAAAGCTAAAAGCGAAGATCATCAATAACTAATAAATGGAAGTGTAATTCATGTAAGTGGGACAATTCAAAGATTTACTCATATATTTATACATGCCTGTAATAATATCCGCGATGTAATTCAAAAAGCAGCAAATTTAGCAAATAAATCAGTAGAATAATATGATATTAAAAAACCTCTGTATCATATATACATATATATAAAAAGTAATACAAGTCATCATAAAAATCATAATTCTTCTATAATTACAGAAAAAATCATATCTCACTGAACTTCAGGCAGATATCAGAATTTTTGCACTGATCAACCAAATCAAAGTCAGGTAAATCATCAACTTCATATAGCTATAAATCATTGTTCCAGCTGATAATTAACATTTCTTGATTCTATTAAATCTTTTTTATTAGCTAAAAAGTTATCAATTCTATCAGTTACATAAGAAAGTTTTGTTCTAGTGCTTGGGTCTTCTTTATCATATGATCATAAATTATAAACAGTAATGATAAATACAATTCATATCATAAATAATATTAACAAATGCCTAATACTTGCTCCTGCTATTAAAAACATAAATACTGATAATGGTCATATAACCATTATTGTACCAAAATTAGGTTGCATTGCTACAAGAAAAAATACCACTGAGATTATTCATATAAAAGGTAGAAAACCTTTTTTAAAAGTAGAGAGTTTATTTATATTTTTTTTAAAAAAGTATGATAGAAATATTATAAGTGAAAAAACTAAGAACTCACTAGGTTGAATAGAAAAAGATATTCATGGAATAATAAGCCACCTACTAGATCATCAAAAAGTAGCTCAAAAAAATAAAACAAGTATTAAAAATACTAAATTTGCTCAGAATATATATTTTGCATATTTTTCAAAAAAGCTATATGGTATTTTTACTACAAAAATAAGTAAAATCATAGCTAAAAAAACATGCATTATATTTCTAAGCAAATAAAAATGATTATATGCTTGATCTATAATTCATCTAGATTCTAATATAGATGTAACTCTGAAAGATCAATAAACACTAACTGAACTAATCATAATCATTCAAAATATGATTAGTATAAAAACCGCAAAAAATAGTTTATAATCAACTTGTTTATTTAACATTATTTAATATATCAACTTATAAATTCTCATAATCATGGAAATAAAACAAGAAGTAATCCTTGTAAAAAAATTATTATAATAATAACAATTATAGGTGTTAAATCTAAAGGTCATATAGTTGTAGGTATTAAATCCCTTACTTTTTTATATATAGGATCTATCAAATCTGATAGAAATTTTGGCCTCAATTTTAATCACATAAGTGTGAGCCAAGATAAGATAACATCTAAAAAAACAAGCCGTTGAAAAATATTTAAAAATATAAATAATCAAAATAAAATTTCCATTTTAATTAGATTTAAATAATAAATTATAAGCATTCATAGCTGAGTTTTCCTGAGATTTTCTCTTACTAGGTCAAACTCAAGTAGCTATTAATTTTTCATTTAAGTAAACTCAAGAAGTAAAAATTTTATTATGATCTTCTCATTCTTCACTAATAACTTGATAACTAGGTGTTATAAAATACCTTCTTTGAGCTTCTTCTTGAAAAATAGATTTATAATCTTTTAGCAAATTGTTGTTTATAATATCTGGTAGTGTTGAATATATGTATTTATCTATCATTTTTTTAGCTTCATCAAATCATAAATCAACATATACTGCTCAAATAAATGATTCTACACTATTAGCTAAAAGAGATTCATTTTTTCTTCATCCAGATAACTCTTCTCATCTTCAAAGTATTAAATATTTATCAAATTCAAGTTTTTTTCATACCAGTGCTAAGTTTTTTCATTTAACAAGAGAACTTCTGTAATCAGTTAATTGTCATTCAGGTAGGTCTGGATAATTATCATATAAGTTTTTAGTAATTGCTAATTCTAAAACTGCATCTCATAAGAATTCTAGTCTTTCATTATGAGATGATGAAAGATCAGGTCTTTCATTTACAAGTGATTTATGAATAAAAGCAGTTAAATAATGTTCTATATTTACATATTTTATTTCTAGTTTATCTAGAAGTATTTTTATTTTATTGATATAATCTATATTATCTTTTATTTTTTTAGTAGGAACCATTTATAAAAAATTAAAAAACTAAAAGAAAATCTAAAAAAATAAATTTAGGAATGTAAAAAAATTTTTAAAGAAATCTAATAATTAAAATTTAATCATTTTTTTTAAAAAATAAAGTATTTTTTAAAAATCATATTTTTTAAAATTAAATTTTTGCATTAAAAAAAAATATATGATAAAATTTGTTTAAGTTAATTTTAAAAATAAAAATAATTTAAAAATAAAAACAAAAATTATGAAAAACAAAAACACAAATGATATATTAAATAATATTGATATTGATGATATATTAAGTGATTTAAATAATGATTCAAATGATACATTAAATAATCCAGATGATATATTAAACAATTCAAACAATATAGAAAACTATGAAGACAACAATGAAAATAATAATATATTAGAAATAAAATATGAAAATATAGACAAAAGTTATGATATATTAGATATACTTGAAGAAGAACAAAAAGTATCTAAAAATATAGATACTAGTAATATAAAAAATAAATTTTTGAATTTTTTTAATTTTATATTTAAATATGCTATAACCACAAGTTTTATATTTTTAGTATTATTATTTACTACTAACTATAGTGCTTATATTCAATTAGCTGAAAGTTATATATATCCTGAGAGAATGGAACAATCAAAAAACTCTCTATATGAAAGCATAGCTTCAAATAGAATTGAGAAAAATATAAAAAAAGAAGAAATTAATGAAGATATATTAGTAAAAAAAGAAGAATTAAAAAGAAATATATGAAGTTCTAGAGATATTATAAATAATAACTCTAATTCTAACATCCACTCTATAGAAAGATTTTGATCTTTATTAAATCAAAATATAAATATAGATGTAAATCTTGCTCCTTTTGAAAATAGAGTTATAATACCTAAAATATGAAAAAATATACCTCTTATAGATGTATCAGATAGAAAAGTGAGAAATGTTTGAGAATTAGAAGATATATTCATGGAAGAATTAGTTAATTGAATTGTTAGATATCCTTGAAGTGCTAGACCTGGTGAAATATGAAATAGTTTTATATTTGGTCATTCTTCAAACTTTCCTTGGCTTGAATGAAATTATAATGATGTTTTTGCATTACTTGATCATGTTGTTTTCAACGATGATGTGATCATATATTATAATCAAAAAAAATATACATACAAAATAAGAGAAAAAAAAGTTGTAAGACCTGGTGATACAAGTATACTTAGAAGAGATAATTGAAAAGCTGAAGTTACATTGATGACTTGTTGGCCTGTGTGAACAACACTTAACAGAATGATAGTAATTTGAGAGTTAGTAGAAGTAAAATAATTTTTAAGTTCTAAAAAAATGGAAAATACATGATTTATTTATAAATACAGAGATTTTAATGAAATAATTGAATTAACAAACAAATTATCTAATTTTAGCATTATTGAAATAATTATATTGTTTAGTATATTGCTGATTATATTTTTAATGGTATATTTATTAATACCTGCTTATGAAATAATAAAAGATTATACTTTAAAAAATATAGAAAAAAAGAAAAAGAAAAGAAATTTAAAAAGAATATTAATTCAGAAAGATATTGAAACTGAAATAGAAAATGAAATAAAAAAAGAAAGACAACTTAATAATTAAAACTATGCTAACTATATACTACACAATAATATTTATATTATGAACAATGTTTTGAAGCTTTTCATCGGTGATAATTTCTAGACTTAAAAGCGGAAAAAAATGAATCTTAACATGAAGAAGCGAGTGTCCTAATTGTAAAACAAAATTAAAAACAAAAGATTTATTCCCTATTTTTTCATATTTACTAAACAAATGAAAATGTTCATATTGTAAAACAAAAATAAGCACTAGTTATATAATATATGAAATACTTATGGGTATTATTTTTGTATTTAGTGCTTATTTTTTTATAAATTCTTCTTTGATTTTTATTTGAGATAGTATTGAGATATATAAATTAATATTTTTTTTACTTATATGATTTTTTAGTTTTATATACATAGTATATGACATAAAATATTTAGAAATCCCTGATAGTATTTTAGCTATATTGACTTGAATATTAATTATAACTTTAATAATTCAGAGTTCTGTCAGTTGATTTGATATAATACATTTATACAAAGATTTTGAAATTCAAAGTATTAAAACTATTTTACTTGCAACATGATTATCTATATTTGCAATAATAGTTTATTATTTAATTATGCTTTGATGATTATCTGAAAAAATAGACTTATTATTACTTTTTTTATTATGATTTACAATATTATTAAGTTATTTTTTTATAGATAATAATATATTTAATACACCTATATGAAGTTGACTTATTTGAAGTTTTATAATATTTTTATTCTTTTTTTTACAAATATTTATATCAAAATGACAATGGATGTGATGATGAGACTTAAGAATAGCTATTTTTATATGATTTTTTGTATGAATTTCTTTTATAATACCTACTATTTTAATAGTATATATGCTATGAAGTATTATATGAATATTATATATTCTGCTAGAAAAAGCAATTAAATGAAATAAAAACCTAAATTCTCAAATACCATTTTGACCTTTTTTATGAATATGATTATATATAGTTTTAATATATAATTATGAATTAAGTATTTTTATTAATAGTTATTTTTAGGTAAATATATAAATTTGTAAATACAAAATATTTTACAATTTCAAAAGTTAAGAGTAAGATATATAATGTATTAATATTTTAAAAAAACAAAAACATGAAAAAAAAGACAATAATAGCTATTAAAGATTTTATAACTACAGCTGAACAATCTATTAAAAATGCTAAAAAATTACTATCTGAAATAATAAAAGAAGAAAATATTCCAATAAGAGATCTTGAAATAGATACTAGCTGACTTTCTAGCTATAAAAATAATAATGATAAAATAATAGAATGAGTTTTTAGTTGAGAATATATGATATGAGCTGATTGAAATAAATATCCTGTTCCTGCTAATTATGCATCAAAATCTAAACTAGTTCAATGAGATAAGCTAAAATTAACAATAGAATGAAATTGAAAAATGATATATAAACAAATAGAACCTATAGAAAGAGAAACAAAAATATGACTAGTTGCTAAAAATTGAAATAAATTTCAGGTGATTATTGATTGAAATTCATATAATTTATTAACTGCTGCAGTAACTCACTTCAAAGCTGAAATATGAGATAGTATTTCTGTTTTATTACCAAAAAACAAAGAAGCTACTTATGCTGCTATAGATATGTTAATTCCTAAAGAATAAAATGTTAAAAATTATAATTTTTGCAGATAGTTATAAACATTTCAATAAAGCTATTGAAGAATATGAAAAAAGATTATGAAAAAATATAGAAATAATAAAACTCAAACCCTCTAAAAATAAAAAAATAAATGAAATAATAAAAAATGAAACTTCAATTTTAAACAAAAGACTATCTAGTGAAAAGTGATTTAAAATACTTTTAGATATAAATTGAAAAAATCTTAGTAGTAAAGAATTAAATTCATTAATAGAAGAAAAAAAACATAATTTTTCAAATATTATTTTTATAATTTGATGAGCTTATTGATTAGATATAGAAAAATTAAATTCTATAAATCTTAAGATAAGTTTTTCAAAAATGACATTCCCTCACTCTTTAGTTTATTTGATGTTATTAGAACAAATATATAGAACCATAATGATAAAGAAATGAAGCTGATATCACCATTAAAACCTATTAAAAACTTAGTAAGTTTTAATTATTTATAAAATTTTTTCAAAAATAAAAATTTTTAAATAAAAAAATTTTGACATTTTATTTTTTTTTTATAGAATGACGTAGCGCTAAAAGTTAGCGGGTGTAGCTCAATTGGCTAGAGCATCTGCCTTCCAAGCAGAGGGTTGTGAGTTCGAGTCTCATCACCCGCTCCATTTTTTTGTATGAAGTATTACAAGGGTGTATAGCTCAGCTGGTTAGAGCGCACGACTGATAATCGTGAGGTCGGTGGTTCAAGTCCACCTATACCCACCATTTTACGGGGACTGGCGCAATTGGCTAGCGCACACGCTTTGGGAGCGTGGGGTTGCGAGTTCGAGTCTCGCGTCCCCGACCATTTGAAAATAAACTAGTATCCCAATCAGTATCTTTACTGATTGGGATACTTTTTTTAGTTCACTTAAACTATTATTACTTTACCATTATAGAGTTGAGCTTAAAATAAATATTAATAATACCTTCATTAAGTTATAAATAATTTTATTAATAAATAAGTTTATATAATATTAAAAGAATTAAGATAAAGTATATTTTTAATATTTAATAATTCTTATTTTATAAATAAATGTACTTATTCCTATTTTAATAATAATTGAGAGATTAAAAATTTAGATATGTAAATTATTTCATTGTAAAATAATCTGTTTTAATTTTTTTACTTAAATCATTTAATTAATCTTCTATATATAAATTTTTATTCTAATTTATATAAATTTTTGTCGGAAAATTAACTTACTTTCACATAATGTAAATACTCAATAGTTTTATCTTTTATATGATTTCTATTTTCTGTTTTGTCT
>Ga0052835_100014_pt1 | contig 20288 bp, 21 predicted proteins | sample Wilsouwater61714_FD_53172 | JGI IMG/M metagenome (GOLD analysis project Ga0052835, IMG submission 53172) | Hot spring water microbial communities from Wilbur Hot Springs, California, USA - Wilbur source water - 6/17/14 | ecosystem: Environmental > Aquatic > Thermal springs > Unclassified ...
GTTCGCAATGACCAAACACTGAGCCAATTGATTGCTTCATCTCTTGTGCTACTAGAACATACTACAGTAAGTTTACCACCCCACTTCCCTCTACTAGCTCACCAATCACATATCCACCACTTTCACTACATACAAACTCTACATCATTTGCATCAACTACAAGCACCATGCCTACACCCATATTAAAGGTTCGATACATCTGCTCCTTCTCTACATATTCACTTAAAAAATCAAATATTGGCAGCGTTTGGATTTTGCTCTCTTTTATATTGGCATCAAACCTTCCATCAAGCACTCTTGGGATATTCTCTATCAATCCGCCACCTGTGATGTGTGCTAAAGCTTTGATTTTGTGTTTGAGTTTTTTGAAAGTTTTGACATAGATTTTTGTTGGAGTAAGTAGCGTTTGAATGAGTGGTTTGCCATCAAACTCATCTTCTAGCCCCATTTTCAGCTTATCAAAAAAAATCTTTCTTACAAGCGAGTAACCATTTGAATGTATTCCACTACTTGGCAAAGCAACAAGACACTGCCCACTTGCTAAATGCTTTGCTCGATTAATCTCCTCCTTTTCAGCAATCCCTACAGCAAACCCTGCCAAGTCAAAATCATCACCATGATACATCCCTGGCATCTCCGCAGTCTCACCACCAATGAGCGCACACTCACTTTGCTTGCACCCTACAACAATCCCACGAATTACCGATTTTGCAATAGTTATGTCAAGTTTTGCCGTTGCGTAATAATCCAAAAAAAAGATTGGCTCAGCAAAGTTGCAAATCAAATCATTTACACACATCGCCACCAAATCAATCCCAATCGTATCATACCTTTTGCTAAGGGTAGCTAGTTTTAGTTTTGTACCTACGCCATCAGTGGCAGCAAGTATGGTGGGCTGCTTGTATCCACCTGACAGAGCAAAAGCTCCTGCAAAGCTTCCAATTCCACCTAAGACATTGGGTGTAAAAGTTGACTTGACATCAGCTTTTATAGCTTCTACAAAGCTATTTCCAGNATCAATGTCAACACCAGCATCTTTATAGCTAATTTTGCTCATCGCTACTCTTTTCAAAATCACATTTTCCTATAGTCTTTTCAAGCAGCCAAATTGATGGGCAAAAGTTTGTCACTGCCCAAATGATGAGCATTATCATAATAAACAGTTGCAAAACAAACGCCGCAGCTAACATCCCAGATCCAGCAAGTCCCATTACAATCCCAAGCATGATTGCCATTAAAACCCTTTGAACTCTTTGTGCACAAATCTTTTCCATATTCCATATCCTTTAGTAAAATTTTCAGTCGATTATACTATAATGTTTCTATAAAGTAGATTGAAGGAGATTGTGGTTTGGTTGTTTTAGAAAGTATTGAAAAGTTAAATGATTTTAGAAAAAAGATTGGCATGGATAAAAGTATAGGGTTTGTGCCAACTATGGGGGCGCTGCATGAAGGGCATATGAGTTTGGTGCAAGCTTCACAAAAGCAAAATAGCATCACGGTAGTGTCAATCTATGTAAATCCTACCCAGTTTTTACCAGGCGAAGACCTAGATCGCTACCCCAAAACTGTAGAAGCTGACATCCAAAAATGCAAAGAGCATGGAGTAGATGCACTCTTTTTGCCAGATAATCTCTATCAAAAGGATGAAGTACTCATCAAAGCTCCAAATATGAGAGGCTTTATACTAGAGGGGCATTGTAGGCCTGGGCATTTTGATGGGGTGTTGCAAGTGGTGATAAAGCTATTAAATCTCATTCGTCCAACTCGTGCTTACTTTGGCAAAAAGGATGCACAGCAATTTATTCTCATTAATCAAATGGTGCAAAACTTTTTTATGGATATAGAAATCATAGGATGCCCCACAGTGCGAGATAGTGATGGCCTAGCAAAAAGTAGCCGAAATATCTATCTAGATGCCAACCAAAGGCAAAAAGCACTCTCAATCTATAAAGCCCTTTGCTACATAAAAGAAAATATCGCAACCAAAGAGATATCTCAACTTTGTATTGAAGCTAAACAACTACTTCAAATTGATCAGTTGCAATATTTGCAAGTAACTGACTATGAGCTTAACCCACGAGATAGTTATAAAAAGGATGATACTCTTGTAACAATTGCAGGATATGTCGCTGATACTAGACTTATAGATAACCTTTGGCTTTAGTCTAAGATGTAACTTTTAGTTAAATTTTATAAATTTTACTATTTTTTATTTAGATTAAGCAAAATTTAAGCGAAAAAAGTTCATAATGGCGATGTATATGTTAAATCTATTGAACATATACAAAACATATATAAAAATAGAAAGGAGTTGTTATGCGAAAAGGTTTTACAATGATCGAGTTGATTTTTGTAATCGTGATTTTAGGGATTTTGGCGGCAGTTGCAATACCAAAGTTAACAGCAACGAGAGATGATGCTACAGTGGCAAGAGCTACCAGTGATGTAGCAACAGCGATTCAAGATATAGCAGCTTACTACACAGCAAAGGGGAAATTTGCAGATAAATGGACAGATATGACAAATGTACAGATTGATGATGATAGTGGAAACTATAAGGTTGGTACAACGCCAAATTGTATCACATTTAGTGATAAAACTGCTGATGGCAATATAACTATTAAATCAAATACTGCAGCTGGTCCGTGTGCAGATGTAATTAAACTTTTGAAAGAAAGAAACATTCTTGATGCTAGTAAAGAAAATGGAGAAAAAACTCATTCATTTGGTGGTTCAGGCGTTGAGTGGTAATTTTTTTCCTCTCGGCTTTTGCCGAGGGTTTTCAAATGAAAGGTCTTTTTTGAAAAGTGCATTTACTATGATTGAGTTAATCTTTGCAATTGTTATTTTGGGTATATTAGCTGCGGTTGCTATACCTAAGCTAACAGTAGCAAGAAATGATGCCATAGCAGCAGTCAAAGCACAAGATCTAGCAACAGCAGTGCAGGATTTTGCTTCCTTTTATAGCTCAAGAGGCTATCTTAGCACTCCAGATGAGATGACAAATGTGAGTTTTGGAAGCGACGCAAATATCAATCTAGGCGCAGCAAATGTAAAGGTAAATTTTTTAGAATGTATAGAGATTCGCACTTCATCAACCTATGGCTCACAGTCTGATACCATCATCGTTTCATATATCGCTGCAAAGGGTGACATAGATAACTGCTACCAAGTAGCCTTAGCGGCCTCAGATATCACTGGAGCAATTGATAAAAACAGTGACAGCAACCGTTCTTTTAACATAGGTGGCAACAGAGTAGTTTATTGAAGGTAAAATATGAAGCACGCATTTACAATGGTTGAGCTTGTATTTGTGATAGTTGTTCTTGGCATCTTAGCAGCGATTGCGATACCAAAGTTTAATGTCACAAGGGATGATGCAAATATCGTCAAGGGCAAAAGCACTGTAGCAAATATCCAAAGTGGACTTGTAACTCATCGCACCAAGAGAATCATGCGAGGGGAAGCTAAATACCCTGCTACTTTAGATAGTGCCGCAAATAATACCGAAGGCGAACAGCTTTTTACTGAAGTGCTAGAGTACCCCGTGCGCGCAAAGCATAGTGCTGGTGGGTGGAAAAAAACAAGTAGCACAAAATATCAATTTTATATTAATAACTCCACCACTATAGAATTTACCTATGATGCAACTTCTGGTAGATTTGAATGTGATAGTAGCGATTCAAATTGCAAGAGATACTTTTTAAATTAGCTATAATGTTGCTATGAATTACTACCTCATAGCAATTATTAACTCTAATCAATCTTTTATATATAGCTTTGCAGGCTATTTGCCTGTAGGTTTAGTTGTGAAAGTGCCGCTAAGAAGCGTCATAAAAGATGGAATTGTCATCTCTCAAACCAAAAAACCAACAGCATATAAAACAAAAGATATCCTCAGTGTAACTGAGTACTATATCGATAAGAAAGAGTTTCAAATTGCACAATTTATCGCTTCATACTATTTTTGTGACTTGCCGCAGTCACTATCAATTTTTGTGCCTTGCAAAGGGGGAGCAAAAGAGTTCAAACTGCAAAACAAGATAAATAAACCGATGCTTACTAAAGCTCAAGTTAGGGCGCTTAAAGGATTAAAACACTCACCTATATCACTACTTTTTGGAGTAACTGGCAGTGGTAAAACTGAAGTGTATATTAGCTACATCTATGAAATACTTATGCAAAATAAAACTGCTTTGGTGCTTATGCCAGAAATTAGTCTTACTCCACAAATTGAAAAGAGACTTCAAAATTTTTTTGGGGATATTGTGGGTGTATGGCATAGCAAGCTTACCAAAGCGCAAAAAAGAAAGTTTTTACAAAAGCTAAATGAAGGCAAAATTGGCTTAGTCGTAGGCGCTCGTTCGGCACTTTTTTTGCCGCTACAAAATCTTGGGCTTATCGTGGTGGATGAGGAGCATGATGATAGTTACAAATCATCGCAAAAACCCCGCTACCACGCTAGAGATATGGCTATATATAAAGCCAACTTGCTAAAAATCCCCATTGTGCTTGCAAGTGCAACACCATCACTAAGTAGCTATGTCAAGTTTCACACAGTAAAACTAAGCAGCAGCTATATCCAAACACAAAAGAGTTATCAATTTATTAAAGGTGATGAGTTTGATGAGTATTTGCTGCATAAACTTTTAGCTAACAAAGAGAATCAATCAATTATATTTATCCCAACCAGAGGCAATTTTAAATATCTCAAATGCACTAGCTGCGGCAAGTTTATCAAATGCCCCTTTTGTTCAGTGGGGATGAGTTTGCACCGCAAAAAAAATGCGATGGTGTGTCACTACTGCCACTTTACTCAGCCAATCCCCCAAAGATGTCCAAACTGTCAAGAGTTAAGCCTAATCTCAAAACGGATGGGCACTGCAGAGGTGATGCGTAGGCTTGAACCCTATAGGCAAATCAATGCCAAGCAATTTGATACCGATACAATCAGTACAAACAAAAAGCTAAAAGCACTGCTAGAGAGCTTTGAAAGTGGCGAAACAAATGTTTTGGTTGGAACTCAAATGCTCTCAAAGGGGCATGACTATCCAAATGTGACGCTTTCAATTATCTTAGGAATCGATTTTTTGCTCTCTCAAGCTGATTATCGCGCACGAGAAAAAACGATGGGGCTATTTTTGCAAATTGCTGGAAGATGCGGCAGAAACAAAAATGCCACAGTGATAACCCAAACAGCAAATAAAGATTTTTTTCTACGCTACAAAGATGATTATGAAGCATTTTTACAAGATGAGATTGAGTTTAGAAAGCAGTTATACCCGCCATTTAAAACTTTGGCAAAGTTGCTTTTTAGTGACAAAGATGCAAAAAAAGCAGAAGATAGAATGGAAGCAGTGGTAGAAAAACTTCAAAAGGTTGATGTTGAAATAGTAGGGTATGGCGCTAATTTAATTGAAAAGATTGCCAATCGCTACCGCTATAATATACTACTTCGAGCTGATAGTAAACAGCAGATGCTAAATGTAATTGCAATGGTGCAAGATGGGGGTTTTGAAGTGGATATGGATTGTATCCATTTTGACTAACAAAAGTAAATTTGATATAGACTACTTCGTTACGATATGCCTTTGATGATGGCAAAATATTATCATGAAGCTTTAATTGAATATAAAATATGTCTAAAATGAAATTTGGTCTGCAACCCCAACACTTGTGTTGGGGTGATGAAAAGGAGAGGTTGAACCAGAAATGATTACTACATCATTCCTGGCATTCCACCCATATCAGACATTGCAGAATTTGAATCTTTCTCTTTTGGTATTTCATTTACAGTTGCTTCTGTTGTAAGAAGTAGGCTAGCAACGCTTGTTGCATTTTGTAAAGCAACTCTTTCAACTTTCAGTGGATCAATAATCCCTGCTTCCATCATATCGACATACTCACCTGTAGCTGCATTGAATCCAAGGTTATCGCTTCCTTTGCTTACAGTATCCAATACTACACCAGCATCAAATCCTGCATTTGTAGCAATCTGCTTTAGTGGAGCGCTAACTGCTCTTTTGATAATTTCAGCACCTACTAACTCATCGCCACTTAAGTCGCTGATATCGATTTTTGCTGTTGCACGAATAAGTGCTGCACCACCACCAATAACGATACCTTCCTCTACTGCTGCTTTTGTAGCGCTGAGTGAATCATCTACTCTATCCTTTTTCTCTTTCATCTCGGTTTCTGTTGCTGCACCAACTTTGATAACCGCAACTCCACCACTGAGTTTTGCTAGTCTTTCTTGAAGTTTTTCTTTGTCATAATCACTTGTAGTTGTTTCAATCTGTTTTTTGATTTCATTAACTCTACCCTCAACTGCACTTTTGTCACCTGCACCATCAACAATAGTGGTATTATCTTTATCAATCACTACTCTTGAAGCACTTCCAAGGTCATCTATCGTTGCACCCTCAAGTGTTCTTCCAAGCTCTTCACTGATTACTTGACCGCCAGTTAAGATAGCAATATCTTTGAGCATCTCTTTTCTTCTATCTCCAAATCCTGGAGCTTTTACTGCTGCAACATTTAGTACTCCTCTAAGCTTGTTTACCACAAGAGTTGCAAGTGCTTCACCCTCAACATCCTCAGCGATAATGAGAAGTGGTCTGCCTGACTTTTGAACACCCTCAAGGATAGGAATCATATCTTTCATGCTTGTTACTTTGCTATCAAGCAGCAAAATATATGGATTTTCTAGCTCGCATACCATTTTTTCATTGTCATTTGCAAAGTAAGGACTTAAATATCCTCTATCAAACTGCATACCCTCAACCACTTCTAGCTCGTCACTAATCCCTTTTGCTTCCTCCACAGTGATAACACCATCTTTTCCAACTTTATCCATCGCTTCAGCGATTAAGTCACCGATTACTTTGTCGCTATTGGCTGAAATTGTTGCTACTTGAGCAATTTCATTTTTATTTGAAATCTCCTTGCTGATAGCTTTAAGCTGCTCTACAATTCTTGCAGTTGCTTTGTCCATCCCTCTTTTTACTTCTACAGGGTTAGCACCTGCTGTGATATTTCTTAGACCCTCTTTAAAGATTGAATATGCTAAAACTGTCGCAGTAGTTGTTCCATCACCTGCTTCATCAGCAGTTTTGCTTGCTACCTCTTTTACAAGTTGTACACCCATATTTTCAATTTTATCTTCAAGTTCAATCTCTTTAGCAACACTTACACCATCTTTTGTAATGGTAGGAGCACCATAACTTTTTTCTATGAGTACATTTCTTCCTCTTGGGCCCATTGTAACTTTGACGGCATCTGCAAGCTTTTGTACACCGCTAAACAATTGATTTCTTGCGTTATCTGAAAAAGTAATTTTTTTTGACATTGAATCTCTCCTTAAAATTTTTTTAATTGTTTACTATTTTATAATTCCTAAGACATCACCAATTTCCATAACTAAATAATCTTGCCCATCAACTTTAATCTCTGTTCCGCTATATTTTCCAAATACGACTTTGTCACCTTTGCTTACTGATTTTACATCTGGACCTACCGCTTCAACAACACCTTCTTGAGGTTTTTCCTTTGCATTATCTGGAATAATGATTCCTGAAGCAGTTTTTTGCTCCTCTTCAACTCGTTTAATTAAAACTCTTTCACCAAGTGGTTGAAAACTCATTTTCATCTCCTTTTAGCATTTGTTAAAATTGAGTGCTGAAATTCTACAGCAAAATTTTTAAATTGTCAAGAGATTTTGTGAAGTTGTTTTTATTAGCTAAATATACTTTAGTGACTTTGACTAAACTATGAGTTGGTAAATTATTTCATTATTTGAAATTAATCTTATCTTTGTATAATTAATGAATTGATTGAAGGGGTATGAATATGAAAAATATAAAAGCAAATATATTTTTTGGAAGCAGCGAAGTGCAAAGCTTTGAGTATACACCAAGAGTAAGCCCATATAGCAAAGATATTGTATCTATGGTAGCGATTTGCAGCGAAGGTGACGCAAAAAAAGCGTTGCAAATTGCAAAAAGTGCTGCTAGGGTTGCAAAAAAGTCACTGCTCAGCCAAAGACTACAGTGGCTTGAAGATGTTGCAAGCAAGCTTGAAGCCCAAAAAGAGGATTTTGCTCAAACCATAGTAGATGAAGTAGCAAAACCAATCACTTTTGCAAGAGTTGAGGTGCAAAGAGCTATTGAAGCGATTCGCTTAAGCATCTATGCTACGGCGAATTTGCATGGTGAAACGATTCCTACTGATATAGCACCAAGTGGCAAAGAAACGATTGCGTTTTTCAAAAGAGAGCCTGTTGGAGTTGTTGTGTGTATCACCCCTTTTAATTTTCCACTCAATCTTATAGCACACAAATTAGCCCCCGCTCTTGTAGCAGGAAACGCTGTAGTGCTAAAACCAGCACCAGAAGCTCCGCTTACGGCATATAAATTGGCAAAACTCTTTATTGAGAGCAAATATGCTATAAGGGATACTTTAAGTGTAGTCTATGGTGATGCAGAGGTTGGAGCAGCACTAGTGCAAAGTCCAATTCCAAGAGTCATAAGTTTTACAGGAAGCGTACCTGTAGGTAAAACCATCATCTCTCAAGCAGGGATTAAAAAAGTAAGCTTAGAGCTTGGAGGCAATGCAGCAACCTATATCCAAAAGAGTGCGGATTTGGAGTTTGCAGCTAAACGGTGCGTACTTGGAGCGTTTGTTAATTCGGGGCAGGTGTGCATTTCGCTGCAAAGAATCTATGTGGATGAATTAATCTATGAAGAGTTTAAAAGATTGCTTGCAAAAGAAACAAGTTTACTCAAAGTGGGAAATCCATATGAAGAAGATACCTTTATGGGACCTTTGATTAATGATGATGCAAATGCTAGGGCATTGCAATGGATCAATAGCGCTTTAAAAGAAGGTGCAGTAGCACTTTGTGGAGCTAAAGTTGAGAATGGGATTTTTTATCCAACGGTGATGAGTGAAGTAGATGAGAGTATGGAAATAGTATGCGAAGAGGTGTTTGCGCCAGTTGTGAGTTTAGTAAAGGTAAAAGATTTTGATGAAGCGGTCAAAAAGATTAATGCTTCACCATATGGATTGCAGTTTTCAATCTTTACCAATGATTTAAGCTTAACCAAAAGAGCGATTGAAGAGTTTGAAGCTGGAGGAGTTGTAATCAATGATATTCCTACGCTTCGGTTTGATGTACAGCCTTATGGGGGAGTGAAAAATAGCGGCATAGGCCGAGAGGGTCCAAAGTATGCTCTTGAAGAGTTTACTGAAATCAAATCAATCGTAATCAATTAAGGAGAGATGATGCAAGTGCCAAAGATTATCAAAGAAAATCCTCAAAGATGGCTAACGGCAGCAGTTATGCTAGCAGTAGTAGCAGTAGTAGGAATTTTTAATAGTTTCTTTTTGATATGGGCTTTTTTAGGGGTGTTGTATCTTTTTAGTTTTCATGAAGCGATGCGGCTTTTTCAAGTAGAAAACAGTAGCCTCTATGCCTATGCAGTGGCGATTTGGATTGCGACATATTTTTATCCAAACCCGCAAGAGTTGTTTTTTGTCGTGGCGATTATTGTAGCTTCAGTGATTGCTTATAAAAAAGAGTTAGATAAAAAAATATTTATGCCATTTCTATACCCGACAGTGAGTTTTTTATTTTTGTTGGTTTTATATGATGATTTTGGAATTTTTGCTTTAGCGTGGCTTATAGTAGTGGTGGCACTAACAGATGTTGGAGCCTATTTTGTAGGCAAAACAATTGGAAAAACCTCTTTTAGTCCATCATCACCAAATAAAACCTTAGAGGGTGTTATTGGTGGGGTAGTTATTGCAACTGTTGCTGGAGCGCTTGTGGGTGTATTTATAAAAACGATGCTTGCAGCGGTTATTATCTCTTTTGTTGTGGCGCTTTTTTCAATTTTTGGAGATCTGTTTGAGAGTTATCTTAAGCGAGAAGCAGGGGTGAAAGATAGTGGCAAAATCTTACCAGGACATGGCGGAATGCTTGATAGAGTAGATGGGTACTTGTTTGCTGTTGTTATTATGGTGGTACTTTTAAGAGGGGCTTAGGTGCAAAGTATCGTTGTTTTGGGTTCAACTGGATCAATTGGTGTTAATACGCTCAAAATTGCTAAAAAATTTGGCATAAAGGTAGAGGGAATTGTTGCAAACAGTAATACAACACTTTTAAACCAACAAATAGAAAAGTTTCAGCCAAAATATGTAGCCATAGCCAATGAGAAAAAAAAAGATGCAGTAAAATTTGATTCTTTGTTTGTAGGAAGTGGCGGAATTATTGAGCTGCTTCATCATTGCCAAAGTCCGCTTGTAGTCAATGCGATGGTTGGCTATAGCGGCGTGATGCCTTCAATAGAGTGTCTAAAATTAGGCAAAAGATTGGCTTTAGCAAACAAAGAATCCTTGGTAGTTGCAGGAAAATTTTTAGATTGCACACAAATCCATCCTATCGATAGTGAACATTTTGGCCTCTGGTATCTTATGGGTGAGAAAAAGTTTTCAAAACTCTATATCACCGCTAGCGGTGGAGCGCTAAGAGATTGGGATGTTGCAAAGATGAAAGATGCGAGGGTTGAGGATGTCTTGCGTCATCCAAATTGGTCGATGGGACAAAAAATAACAGTTGATAGCGCTACAATGGTGAATAAACTTTTTGAAGTGCTTGAGGCAAAGTGGCTTTTTAACACTGATAAAATCGATGCATTGATTGAAGAGAAATCAATCATTCATGCACTTATAGAGTTTGAAGATGGCTCAACCACAGCTCATATTGCTGATGTTGATATGAAGCTTCCCATCGCCTATGCACTCAATCAAAAGATAGAGGGACAAATCTTAAAACCCATTGATCTGTTAAAAGTTGGGTCACTCAAATTTAAATCGATTGAAGAGCAAAAATATCCATTGTGGAAAATGAAAGATTATCTATTGCAAAATCCCGATATGGGTCTAGTGCTTAATGCAGCAAATGATATGATGGTAGAAAAGTTTTTAAATAAAGAGGTTTCATTTGAAGCGATATATAAAAATATTGATAAAGCGATTGAAAAATTTGATGGATTTATCTTGAATTCACTAAGCGATATTGAGTTGTGCAATAGTGCTGTGAGAAATTTTTTGTTAACTTAACTTTGCTATAATAGACTGTTTTGAAAAATAAAAAAATGAATAAATATGAAAGCTGAAAAGTTATGAGAAGAGAAAAAAATAAAAAATCATTAATAACTTCAATCATCTTCATCACTCTTTTAGGTGCAATAATTTATTTGGCACAGTCTCCCTATTTTGAGAGAGAAGCTCCACAAATCCACTCAAGTGATGTCATATATTGGAATCGAGTTGATCCATTGGAGATTGTGCTACGCGACAATATTGGCATTAAGCATTATAGTGCGAAATTAAATGATGATGAGCGGACTGTCACAACTATAAGTAGGTCACTAGATGAAAAAAGTGATGAAGTTGTGTTGAAAATCGAATATCCAAGATTAGGGTTTCATTATAATAAAACCCGATTTACTTTGGATATAGAAGTTGTAGATAGCAGTCTTTGGAACTTTATGTCTGGAAACAAAACAACTAAAACAATACAAGTTATTGTTGATCATATAAAACCAACGGTATCTGTGACAGCAAACTCCTATTCCATTACAAAGGGTGGGAGTGCATTGGTGATTTTTAAAGCTTTTGATGAAAATCTTGTAGATTTGTATATCGAAACAAATTATGGCAAAAGGTTTGAAGTTATCCCTTTTTATAAAGAAAATTACTATATAGCGCTTCTTGCATGGCCTGTTAATGAAGATAGTTTTTCTGCGCATATCGTAGCAACTGACATTGCAGGAAATGTAACAAAACGACGAGTTCCATATTATCTAGTCAATCGAAAATATCGGGTTTCAAATATTGAAGTTTCAGATTCTTTTATAGATAATCAAATTACAAATTTAGCAAGGCAGTATCCACAATTTGATTATATTGACGGAGGTGTTGAACTTTTTAAAGCGGTCAATGAAACTTTAAGAGCCCAAAATATTGAAGTAATTAACAAAGCTTCGCAAATTACTGATTTTTCACGAATCGATCATTGGAGTATTGAACCGTTTTATCCTCTTCGAGGTGGTGCGGTACAAGCAGGATATGGAGATTATAGGATTTACACTTACAAAGGGCAGCGCATTAGCGAGTCGTATCATCTTGGAATCGATTATGCAAGCATAAGAAATGCTCCAATTCTAATGAGCAATCCTGGAATTGTGAAGTATGCAAGATTTAATGGATTGTATGGAAATATGCTTCTAGTTGATCATGGTTTGGGACTTTTTTCGCTTTATGCACACTGTTCTACAGTTTATGTACAAGAGGGTGATACTGTTTCAAAAGGTGATAAAATAGGTGAAACAGGTGTCACTGGATTAGCATTTGGAGATCATTTGCACTTTGGTATTGTCATAAACGGAGTAGAAGTAAGGCCAAAGGAGTGGATGGATCGAAATTGGATTAAGTTAAATATTGATGATATAATTAAAAAAGCAAAAGAGATAATTGATATACAGCAAAAATAATTGAGGAAAAGTGGATGTTACAAAGAACGATTGAAAAGCCCATAGAAATTGTTGGAATTGGCTTGCACAAAGCTGAACCAGTAAGCTTAAGAATTGAACCTGCCCAAGTTGGAAGTGGTATCACATTTTATCGATCTGATATCGATTTGACAATTGCGCTAGAGCCTCAAAGCGTAATTGATACAAAGATGGCAACTGTAATTGGCAATGAAAAAGGATTTATATCGACAATTGAACATTTTCTCTCAGCAATCTATGCTTATGGGATTGATAATATTTTAGTCATAGTTGATGGCAATGAAATGCCTGTTATGGATGGTAGTGCGATTAGTTTTTGTATGATGCTTGATGATGCTGGAGTTGTGCATCAACCCCAAGCCAAAAAAATTATTAGAGTTACAAAAGAAGTGACCGTTTTTGAAGGAGAGAAATTTGTTTCATTAAAACCTAGTGATAAGGCGTTGTTTGATTTTACTATAGAGTTTGACCATCCCGTCATTTCAAAGCAAAGATTTATTTTTGATTTTTCAACGCAAAATTTTAAAGATGAAATTGCAAGAGCTAGAACTTTTGGATTTCTAAAAGATGTGCAATATTTGAGATCAAAAAATTTAGCACTAGGCGGGAGTTTGCAAAATGCCGTTGTGCTTGATGATGAAAAAGTTCTAAACAGTGAAGGGTTGCGGTATAAAGATGAATTTGTAAGACATAAAATCCTAGATGCCATGGGTGATTTGATGCTTATGGGTCATAACATTTTAGGCAGCTATCATTCATTTGCAGGAAGCCACTATTTGAACCATTTGTTGACGAAAAAGATGATTGAAGAAAATGCGTTCGAAGTTGTTGAAATTAAAAGTTCAAAATATAAACAGATGAGCAAAGCATTTGCATAAACTATTAATTATATCGATAGCATCTCCGCTTCTTGCAGGGGTATACAAAGATGATACTTTATTGAAAACCTATACTATAGAGGGTGTAGTATCAAAAAATTTGCCTTTGTTGCTACAAACTATCCTATCAGAATTTGATATTAAACAATTTATTTATGTTAATTCTCCAGGAAGCTTTATGGCGATAAAAATCACATATGTAACCTTAAAGACGATATCACTTATTCAAAATATTCCACTTTTTGCTGTTGATGGATTTGCTTTTAATGAAAATCGTCCCATCAAAGCAATTGGTAAGCTTTACTTTATAAAAGAAGATGGTACAATTACAACAAAAAAATATAATGATATGATAAAACAGGAATATTCACTACCTCAAAAGATATCACATTTATCTTTAAGTGTAGATGTTCAGCCAAAATATGAAATTCCTGCAGTTTAAAAAGGTTGGAATTGACGATACAAGTACCCGCAACAAGTGCAAATTTAGGACCAGGATTTGATACGCTAGGACTAGCTATCAAACTGCACAACAGTGTAACTATAAAGCCAGCGAAGTTTTTTTCTGTTTCTATTAAAGGTGAAGGCGCACAAAACCCTAAATTAAAAACAAATAATTTATATTTTAATATTTTTAATGATGTGTTTCAATCGCTTACCGATTCAAAAGAGCATTTTCGCTTTGAATTTTCCAATAATATACCTATTTCAAGGGGGCTTGGAAGCTCATCAGCAGTCATTGTGAGTGCGATTGCATCAGCATATAAGATGGCTGAAGTAAAAAGCACTAAAAGAGAGATATTAAATAGAGCTCTTCGATATGAGTCGCATCCTGACAATATTACATCAACAGTGATGGGCGGGTTTAATGTCTCATGTGTAGAAAAAGGAAAAGTTTACTCACAAAATAAAAAAATTCCAAATCATTTAAAAGCGGTTTTGGTTATTCCTGATAAACCAATTTCTACTTCAAAATCAAGATCTATTTTGCCTACACATTATAAAAAAGAGGATGCAATCTATTCACTTTCAAGGTCATCACTAATGGTTTCAGCCTTTTTTAATGAGCGATGGGAGATTTTGCGAGTGGCTTCAAAAGATAGATTGCATCAGTTTAGGAGGATGAAAACTTTTCCAGAACTTTTTACGATACAAAAAATTGCTTTGGATAATGGTGCGTTAATGAGTACACTTTCAGGCAGTGGGTCGACATTTTTTTCGATGACTTATGAAGATGATGCTCAAAATGTTGCGAAGAAGCTACAAGAAAAGTTTCCTAATTTCAAGGTTGTAGTAAAAGATTTTGATAATGATGGAGTTTTTAGCAGTTAAGCTAAAATAGGATATAATGAGCCAACCAATCAGAATGTGCATAATATGCAGGCAACGCTATGAAAAGAACCAGTTGTTACGGTTGCAAAAGGGTGAGGATGTGACTTATTTTAGTGGCTTTGGAAGGTCATTTTATCTTTGCAAACAATGCTTGCATCAACCGAATATTGATACAAAAATAATAAAGAGATTTCGCTTGAAGTCGGAATCGAATTTTTTTAAAATCAAGAAGGAGTTTTTATCGAATGGATAAAGTAAGAGTATATGAGGTAGCTAAAGAGCTTGGAATCGATAGTAAAGAGTTGATAGATAAAGCAAAAGAGATTGGAATTAATGTAAAAACCGCATCAAATGCAATAACGATGACTGAAGCAGGTCAGCTTATGGAATTTGTTATGAATGGTGTTATTCCGGCGGGTATTGAAAAAAAGAGCGAGCCAAAAACTGTAAAAAGTGAACCTAAAAAAAGTAAAAAAGTAGAGGCAGAAGATAAAGAAACTCCTAAACAAAAGACGGCACAAAAAAGTGACAAGATTGGGGCAAAGCCAACAAAAACAAGTGCAGAAAAAGTCGAAGAACCTCAAAAGAGTGCTGAAAATGAAACGCTTGCTGAGTCTGTTCAAAGTAAAAAAAGATTTAGACGGGGAATTACGATTGTTAAAAAGAAAAAACCTGTTGTAAAAACTGATGAAGAAATTAAAAAAGAAACAAAACCATTAGATGAAAATAAAAAAAATGAATCTTCCAATGCTCAAGCTAGAAAAACAAAAAAGAAAAAAGCTCCTGCCAAAGCAAAAGAGAGTGGCACAAAGCTTCAACTCCTTGATGATAGAGATCTTTCTAACCACTCAACAGTATTTGAAGAGGAAGAGGTTGTGCTTCTTGATTTTAGTGATAAAAATATAGTTGAAGATGATTCAAAGAAAAAGCAAAATAGAAATAAAAAAGAGATTAAAAGTATCCGTCACAATCAGCATATGCAACAAACACGAAATATTAGTAGAAAAAAAAGAGCAAAAAAACGACCAAAAGTAGCAGCTGACAATGAAGCAGTAACACGAATTAGCATCCCTGAAGATGTGCGGGTGTATGAGTTTGCTGAAAGTGTGAAAAGAAGTCTCGGTGAAGTGATTAAAGTTTTATTTGGTCTTGGCTTGATGGTGACCAAAAATGACTTTTTAGACAAAGATTCTATTGAGGTTTTAGCTGAAGAGTTTGGAGTTGAAGTGGAGATTATTGATCCACTTGATAAACTAGATTATGTAAATATTTATGAAAAGAGCTTAGATCCAGATGCAAAAGAGTGTGAAAGACCACCAGTGATAACTATTATGGGACATGTTGACCATGGTAAAACATCATTGCTTGATAAAATCAGAAGTACTAAAGTGGCAGATAGGGAAGCAGGTGGAATTACGCAGCATATAGGTGCTTACCAAGTGATCCATCAAGGCAAGAAAATTACATTCATCGATACCCCAGGACATGAAGCATTTACAGAGATGAGAAGCCGAGGAGCGCAAGCAACCGATATTGTTATTATCGTTGTAGCTGCAGATGATGGAGTCAAGCCTCAAACAAAAGAGGCTATTTCACATGCAAAAGCTGCTAATGTGCCTTTGATTGTTGCAGTCAATAAAATTGATAAACCACAGGCAAATCCAGAGATGGTGATGTCGCAATTAGCAGAGCTTGGTATAGTGCCTTCAGCGTGGGGTGGAGATTATGAATTTGTAAATATCTCAGCAATTACTGGAGAGGGAATCGATGAATTGCTCGAAACTATATTACTACAATCTGAAATTATGGAGCTTAGAGCTAATCCTGATGCGATGGCAAAAGCAGTTGTCATAGAAAGTTCGGTAGAAAAAGGTAGGGGTCCAGTAGCAACGGTAATTGTACAAAATGGAACTTTAAGTGTTGGTGATATTGTTGTAGCTGATACGACTTATGGAAGAATTAAAGCGATACTTTCAGATAGCGGTAAACCATTGCAAAAGCTTGAGCCAAGTGATACAGGAGTTATTGTAGGATTAAACAATGTTCCATCTGCAGGTCAATTGGTTGTTCAGATGAAAAGCGATAGAGAAGCTAGAGAGTTGGCTCAAAAACGGTATGAATACAGCAGAGCCAAAGAGTTATCAAAAACAACGAGAGCAACACTTGATGATTTATCTAGCTTGATTGCAGAGGGTGAATTGAAATCACTACCTGTTATTATCAAAACCGATGTGCAAGGTTCTTTAGAAGCGATTAAGGGAAGCTTGGAAAAATTAAGAAATGAAGAGGTAAAGGTAAATATTATCCATGAAGGTGTGGGTGGAATTACTGAAGGTGATTTGAGCCTTGCGAATGCAAGTGAAAANTCAATAATCCTTGGATTTAATGTGCGACCAACTGGAGCGATTAAGAAAAAAGCAAAAGAGTTAGGAATCGAAATAAAATCATACTCAGTAATTTTTGATTTAATCGATGATGTTAAAGCATTGCTTAGTGGTATGATGTCTGCTATTGTCTCTGAGGAAGTGACGGGACAAGCTGAAGTTAGAGAAACATTTACTATAAGTAAAGTTGGAACTATTGCGGGTTGTATGGTTACTGATGGATATGTTGCTCGTGGAGGTGGTGCAAGATTGATTCGTGATGGTGTTGTACTCTATGAAACAAAAATTGCTTCACTCAAAAGATTTAATGATGACGCGAAAGAGGTGAAAAAAGGTTTTGAGTGCGGTATAATGCTTGAAAACTATAATGATATTAAAGAGGGTGATATAATAGAAACCTTCAGAGAAGTTGAAAAGGAAGCTACGATTGCCTAAAAGTATAAAGTTAGCAAGAGTAGAATCATTACTTAAAGAGGTTTTACCCGAGGCACTAGCATCACTGGATGATGAAGAGTTAGCAGGACTAGGTGTGCTATATGTTCGTTGTGCAAAAGGTAAGTATGATGCGAAAGTTTATTTAGATAAAAGTTTTTACAGTGAAAAAGAGCAAAATGAACTCAAAAAAAGATTGAAAAAAGCAAATGGTACTCTTAAATCGTATGTTTTAAATGCAACAAGTTGGTACCGATGTCCAGATTTTCATTTTATTTTTGATGATGAAGTTGAAAAAATGATACACTTAGAAAAACTTTTTAAACAGATTGAGAAGGAAATTGGATGAAATTTTCATCAAAACAGCTCATAAAGCGGGGCTACCAAAGAGTTTTTCTTAGACCTATTTAAAAAGGAGATTTGTAATATGGAAGATGAAATTTCACAAATTGTAGAATCTTATGGTGCAAAGCTTTATGGAACAGAAACAATCAAAGAGGGTAAAAATACAATCTTTCGAGTTTATGTAATTAAAGAGGGTGGAGTTGAGCTTGACATTTGTGCTGAAATTTCACGAGAGCTTTCTCCTTTTTTAGATATCAACCCACCTGTTAGTGGAAGCTATTATTTAGAGGTAAGCTCACCAGGGATTGAGAGAAAACTGAAAACAAAAAAACATTTTGAGTATTCAATAGGTGAAAATGTATCGATAAAACTCTTAGATGGTACAAAAGTACAAGGCGTATTAAAAGAGGTGGTTGATGATAAGATAAAAGTAGAAACAAATTTTTCAGTTGAGGAGTATAAGTTAAGTGATATAAAAATAGCTAGGACATATTTTGATTGGTAGCGATTTTTTTATGCAGCTTGCAATTAAGCAAGCTTGGAAGTATCAAGGATTAACCTATCCAAACCCAGCTGTAGGTGCTGTGGTAGTTAAAAATAATCAAATTCTTTCCATTGCTGCACATCAGTTTGCAGGTGGACCGCATGCAGAAGTTTATGCGATCAAAGAAGCTTTTGAAAATTTAACAAACTCCAAAGTAAATTTAAATGATTCAAAAGATATTCATAGCTTTTTGCTTCAAAACCATAACAATATTTTCCATCATTGCGATATCTACACTACACTTGAGCCATGTAATCACTTAGGTAAAACTCCATCTTGTGCAAACTTAATAGAAAAACTTGGGTTTCAAAAAGTTTATATTGGCGCCAAGGAGCAAAACATAGAAGCACGCGGAGGAGCAAGAAGATTAAAAAATGTGAAGTTTGGTATTATGGAAAAAGAGTGTGAAGATTTGATAGAACCATTTAAAATTTGGCAAAAAAGAGCATTTGTGCTTTTTAAATTAGCTCAAACACATAATGCAAAGATAACGGGAGGATATATTAGCTCAAAGCAATCACTTACCTTGGTTCATAAAATAAGAGAGAAAATTACAAAGTTGGTAATTGGCGGAAATACTGTAAAAATTGATAGACCTATACTTGATTGTCGGCTTGTAAGCAAAAAAGCTCCCCGTGTGCAAATTTATTCAAATCAAGAGTTTGATAAAACAATCCCACTTTTTCAAGTGAAAGATAGAGTTGTAGAGATTAGTAAAGATTTGTCATTTTTAGATAAGCCTGGATTTGTTTTGGTTGAAGGGGGTGAAAATATGCTACGAGCATTTGCTCAATATGTAGATTGGTTTTTGACTTTTCAAGCTCCATATATGAGTGATAATAAAGGGTATGATTTTAATATCAATTTAAAATATCTCTTCGTTGATAGAAATGATGATGATATTATAATATGGTCAAAGGTAAATAAGTAATGGATAAACAGCAAAAGATAGTTTCTATGTTTGATGAGATTGCTTCAACTTATGATGTAGCAAATCGAGTGCTTAGTTTTGGGATTGATAAACAGTGGAGAGAAAAAGGGTGTAATAAAACATTTGAATTAAAAAAAGATGTTGAGACAATCATTGATGTTGCGTGTGGAACAGGTGATTTACTGCTCTTTTGGAAAAATAGTGCAGATAAACATGGCATAGATGTGAAAAATTATATTGGTATTGATCCTGCAGTAAAGATGCTAGAAGTTGCAAAAGAGAAAGTTGATTTTGCTGAGTTTAAAGAGGGTAAAGCGCAAGAGTTACCATTTGAAGATAGTTGCAGCGATATCATTAGTATTAGTTATGGCATACGAAATGTTGTAGATAGAGCTGAGGCATTGCAAGGGTTTTATAGAGTGTTGCGACCAGGCGGTATGGTTGTGATTTTAGAGTTCACAAAGCAAGAGAAAAAAGGAATCACTTCCTTTTTTACTGATATATATACAAAAAAAATCTTACCAACAGTTGGTGGCATGATTTCAAAAAACTATGAAGCATATAAATATCTACCCGATTCTATAGAAGATTTTTTAACTACACAGATGTTGATTGATGAGTTGAAGGAGGTAGGATTTAAGCATAAATATAGCAAATCATTCTCTTTTGGAATATCAACTTTAATTATTGCTCAAAAACCAAAAAATTAAACACCCCTCACTTTATCCTTTATTTAGGGGCATTGCTGGTTTTATCTAGCGCCATACAATCCAACCCCCAACAAATTTCCCCATTTTTTTTAAAAACCTCTTGACATTTTAATAAAATTACCCTATAATTCCGCCTACCAGACAAGAGACCCCT
>Ga0052835_100015_pt1 | contig 20053 bp, 37 predicted proteins | sample Wilsouwater61714_FD_53172 | JGI IMG/M metagenome (GOLD analysis project Ga0052835, IMG submission 53172) | Hot spring water microbial communities from Wilbur Hot Springs, California, USA - Wilbur source water - 6/17/14 | ecosystem: Environmental > Aquatic > Thermal springs > Unclassified ...
AGGCGGGTTTTCATAAAAATATTCAAAAATATTCATTACTGTCCTTTTTAAAAGGAAAGATATTTGCTATTTTATACTAAAAGTTATTGAAAAACAAGAGCTGTTTGTGTATAATTTCGATTCCTGATTAAGTGTCAGGCATAGCTGACGAGTTCTTTATAAGGAAATTTAATGGAAAAAATTAGACTTAAGCTAAAAGCTTATGATCATCGTGTCTTAGATAGATCTGTTGCATCTATTATTGATGCAGCAAAAAGAACGGGTGCTGAGATTAAGGGTCCAATCCCAATGCCAACGAAGAAGAAAAGATACACAGTGTTACGATCTCCACATGTGAACAAAGATTCGCGTGAACAATTTGAGATTAGAGTTCATGTTAGACTTATAGATATAGTTTCTGCAACACCGGATACGGTCGACTCGCTTATGAAGTTAGACTTAGCTCCAGAGGTTGATGTAGAAGTTAGATCTTTAGACAAGTAAGGAGCGGTAAGTGGAATATTTAGTTGAAAAAATCGGTATGAGTAGAACGATTGCAGTACCGAGCGTTCCTGTTACGCTTTTGAAGCTTAAAGAGATGAAAGTTTGTGAAATTTTTGAGGATGGTAGGGCGATAGTCGCTTACCAAAGCGGCAAAAAACACAACAAGGCAATCGAAGGGCAACAAAAGAAGTACGGTTTAGAGAAGCGTTTTAATAGATTTAAAACTCTTAAAGTAAGCAATAGTGAGGTAGGTGATATAGATCTCACTCCATTAAGCGAAGCAAAAATTTTGAAATCAACCTTTCGCTCTAAAGGGAGAGGTTTTAGCGGTGTTATGAAAAGACATGGTTTTGCTGGCGGTTCAGCAAGTCACGGTTCTAGATTTCATAGAGCACCTGGTTCAATTGGAATGGCGGAATTTCCAGGGCGTGTAATGCCTGGCAAAAAGATGCCTGGACATTATGGAAATGCAACAACAACAGTGAAAAACGAAGTTGTCTCTTTTGATAATGAAAATGGCATTATTGTAGTAAAAGGTTCAATCCCAGGGGCAAATGGTGCTATGGGCATAGTAAAGGTTTTAAAATGAATGCAATAGTATTAAATGATAAACTTGAAAATAGCGGTGAGTTAGCACTGCCTGCAAGTTTTGCAGATATTCATCCGCATAACTTATACCTCTATTGCAAATCATATGCAGCGAGTGTAAGGGCAAATACTGCTCATACAAAAACCAGAAGCACCGTAAGCGGTGGTGGTAAAAAACCATGGACGCAAAAAGGTGGCGGTAGAGCAAGAGCAGGTAGTATGAGATCTCCTCTTTTTGTAGGCGGTGCGGTTGTATTTGGACCAAAAGCCAACAGAAACTATAAGCAAAAAGTTAACAAAAAACAAAAAAAGCTTGCATTAAAGCATGCTATTGCTGAAAAGGCAGCAAACAAAAAACTATTTGTAGTTGATAGTTGGATTGTCGAAAGTGGTAAAACAAAAGATGCTGCAGATATGATTAAAAAGCTTAATGTAAAAGATATATTGATTGTGAAGGAGTTAATCGACGATAAAACATACTTGGCGTTTAGAAATATTAAAGAGGCTTATGTGATTGAGCCAAATGAGCTAAATGCTTATTTAGCGGCAGCTTATACCTTTATAGTTATGGAAAAAGCTGTTTGGGAAAAATTAACAAATGAGGGCTAAGATGGCAGATATAACAGATATTAAATCAATTCTTTATACGGAAAAAACGCTAAATCTTCAAGAAGATGGTGTAATCGTCGTACAAACTAGTCCGAGAGTGACAAAAAATAGTTTAAAGCAGATTTTTAAAGAGTACTTCGATATTAAACCCTTAAGAGTAAATTCTCTCAAACAAAAGGGTAAGGTGAAGAGATTTAGAGGCAAAGAGGGTAAAAGAGTAGACTTTAAGAAGTTCTATGTGAAATTACCGGCGGACGCAAACATTGAGAGTTTGGCAGTATAAGGATAGATAATGGCGATTAAACATTATAAACCAACTTCACCGGGTCGAAGATTTATCACCAATATAGATAATAGTGATATTACTTCAAAGCCGACGGTTAAAAAGTTGTTGAAAAAACTTCCTGTAGCTGCGGGAAGAAACAATAATGGTAGAATCACCTCAAGACATAAAGAGGGTGGTGCAAAGAAACTCTATAGAATTATAGATTTTAAAAGAGATAAGTTTGGTGTACCAGGCAAAGTTGCTACGGTTGAATATGATCCATATAGAAATTGCAGAATCTGCCTTGTTCACTATAATGATGGCGATAAAAGATATATTTTACAACCAGCTGGTTTGAAAGTTGGTGATGTTGTTGCAGCAGCTGAAAGTGGGTTAGATATTATCCCAGGTAATGCAATGAAAATCAAAAATATTCCTGTAGGTACAATCGTACACAATGTTGAAATGAAGCCAGGCAAAGGTGGACAGCTGGTACGAAGTGCGGGAGCATACGCTCAAATTACAGGTAGGGAAGGCAAATATGTATCTTTGAGATTACCTAGCGGTGAGATGAGATATGTTCTTGGTGAATGTATGGCGACAGTCGGTACGATTGGAAATGCTGAATATTCTAACATCGTTGGTGGTAAAGCTGGACGAAGTAGGCATAGAGGTATCAGGCCACAAACTAGAGGTAGTGCTATGAACCCAATCGATCACCCACACGGTGGTGGTGAAGGTAAAAAGAACTCTGGACGACATCCTGTTACTCCATGGGGAATGCCTACGAAAGGTTTCAAAACCCGAAAGAAAAAAGCTAGTGATAAATTGATTATCTCTAGAAGAAAAAAATAAAAAAGAGGTAAGCGATGGCTAGATCAATAAAAAAAGGTCCATTTGTAGATGACCACTTGATGAAAAAAGTTATAAAAGCGAAAAAGGAGAAGTCAAAAAAACCTATAAAAACTTGGTCAAGAAGGTCAATGATTTTACCTGAGATGATAGGTTTGACTTTTAATGTACACAATGGAAGAGATTTTATACCTGTATATATTACAGAAAACCATGTTGGCTATAAGCTTGGTGAATTTGCACCAACAAGAACATTCAAAGGCCACAAGGGTACTGTACAAAAGAAAGGTTAGGGGTAGAGGATGAGTAAAGCAACATTAAGATATGTCAGACTATCACCTATCAAAGCAAGATTGGTTGCAAGAGAGATTCAGGGAATGAATGGTGAGCTTGCACTTGCTACTTTAGAATTTATGCCAAATAAAGCGGCAAAAATTATCTCTAAAGTATTGGCATCTGCGATTGCAAACGGTGATTACGAGCCTGAAGAGGTAACGATTACTTCTTGCACGGTTGATAAAGGTCCATTTTTAAAAAGATTTAGACCAAGAGCAAGAGGAAGAGCAAGTAGAATACTAAAACCAACTTCACATATAAATGTGATTGTTGAAAAGCTTTAAGGAATCTTAATGGGACAAAAAGTTAATCCAATAGGTATAAGATTAGGAATCAATCGAAACTGGGAGTCAAGATGGTTTCCAAAAAAAGAGAGAACTCCTGAATTTATAGCAGAAGATGACAAAATCAGAAAGTTTTTGAAAAAAGAGCTTTACTATGCTGGCATAAGTTCAATTATTATTGAAAGAACAGCAAAAAAGTTAAGAGTATCAATAGTGTCTGCAAGGCCTGGAATCATCATTGGTAAAAAGGGTGCAGATATTGAAAAGATAAAACAAACACTTCAAAAAATGGTTCAAAAGGATGTTTCGCTCAACATTAAAGAGGAGAAGCGACCTCAAGCTTCAGCACAATTGGCTGCTGAAAATGTTGCGATTTCTTTAGAGCGTAGGGTTGCTTTTCGAAGAGCGATGAAAAAAGTTATCCAAAGTGCTATGAAAAGTGGCGCCAAGGGAATTAAGGTTTCAGTATCAGGAAGACTTGGTGGAGCTGATATGGCAAGAACTGAGTGGTATAGGGAGGGAAGGGTTCCTCTTCAAACACTCCGTGCTAAGCTCGACTACGGTTTTGCAGAGGCNCACACTACCTATGGAATTATTGGTATCAAGGTATGGATATTCAAGGGTGAAGTGCTTCAAAAAGGTATCCAAAGTGAGCCGACTCAAAGCAAGAGAAGAAAACCTAGTAAAAGAAGAGGTAACTAATCATGTTAATGCCAAAGAAAACCAAATATAGAAAGCAGATGAAGGGTAGAAACAGAGGCAAGGCTTCAAGTGGAAACCAACTAGAGTTTGGTACTATCGGTATCAAGGCTGTTACTGGAGGGAGATTAAACTCTAGGCAGATTGAAGCAGCTAGGATTGCAATGACAAGAAAGTTAAACAGAGAGGGAAAATCTTGGTTAAGAGTATTTCCTGATAAGCCTCTTACAAAGAAGCCTCTTGAAACAAGAATGGGTAAAGGGAAAGGTTCTGTTGAAGAGTGGGTTGTAAATATTCAACCTGGTAAAATTATTTATGAAGTAGCAGGTGTTGATCGCACTAGNGCAAAAGAAGCGTTAACGCTTGCAATTCATAAGTTGCCATTTAAAGCAAAAATCGTAAGTTGCGAGGATAGAGATGAAATATACTGAGATTGCAGATAAAAGTCTTGAAGATTTGAAAAAGTTACTCAAAGAGAAAAAAGTTGAGCTTTTCACTCTTAGAGTAAAATTAAAAACAATGCAACTTCAAGATACTAGCCAGATTAGAAAGACAAGAAGAGATATTGCAAGAATAAGCACGGCTATCGCTGCGGCTTCTAAAGCAAATTAAAAAGGGTATAACGATGCCAAAAAGAGTAATTCAAGGAACTGTTATTAAAAAAGCAGGCGAAAAAACTGCTACGGTTTTGGTTGAGAGAAAGGTTTTGCATCCAAGATACCATAAAACTGTAAAAAGATTTAAAAAGTATCTTGTACATGATGAAAAATCATCAACAAGCATAGGTGATGTGGTAACTGCCATTGAGTGTAGACCAATTTCAAAAAGAAAGTCTTTTAGGCTCTTAGAGGTAGTTGAATCAGGAGCAAGCAAATGATTCAGAGTTTTACGAGATTAAATGTTGCTGATAACAGCGGTGCAAAAGAGATTATGTGCATCAAAGTTTTGGGTGGCTCAAAACGAAGATATGCATCAGTTGGTGATGTGATTGTTGCGTCTGTAAAAAAAGCTCTACCCAATGGAAAAGTAAAAAAAGGTCAAGTAGTAAAAGCAGTTATCGTAAGAACTCACAAGGAGGTTCAAAGAGAAAATGGCTCAATCATCCGATTTGATGATAATGCTGCTGTTATCCTAGATTCAAANCAGGAGCCAATTGGTACACGAATTTTTGGTCCTGTTGCTAGAGAGGTTCGATATGCTAACTTNATGAAGATTGTTTCACTTGCTCCGGAGGTTCTGTGATGAGAAAATTTAAAATNAAAAAGGGCGATACTGTGATGGTAATTGCTGGAGATGATANGGGTAAAGAGGGTGAAGTACTCAAAGTTTTACCAAAGAAAAATGCAGTTATTGTAAAGGATTGCAAAGTGGTAAAAAAGAGTGTAAAACCAACTGAAAAAAACCCTGAAGGTGGGCATATTATGAAAGAGATGCCAATAGATATATCCAATGTGAAGAAAGTAGAGGCGTAATCATGAGTTTAAAACAAAAATATAACGACATGATACCTGCTCTTAAAGAGAAATGCGAAATTAAAAATGTAATGAGAATTCCGCGACTTGAAAAAATTGTAGTAAGCGTTGGTATTGGTAAAAATGGTCAAGATAAAAAAATTTTACAAAGTGTCGTAGATACAATCAGTTTGATTACAGGACAAAGAGCAGTAGTAACCAAAGCAAAAAAAAGTATTGCAGGGTTTAAAGCAAGAGCAGGTATGCCAAGTGGTGTTAAAGTGACACTACGAGGGGCAAATATGTATAACTTCTTAGAAAAGCTAATCTCAATTGCACTCCCAAGGGTAAAAGATTTTAGAGGGCTATCAGCAAAAGGTTTTGATGGTCGAGGAAANTATAGTTTTGGTTTAGATGAGCAGTTGATGTTTCCTGAAGTTGTGTATGATGATATCATGATAATTCACGGTATGAATATAACAATAGTTACAAGTACTGAAAGTGATAAGGAAGCTTATACACTTTTAGAGATGCTTGGACTACCATTTGCAAAAGGNAGATAGATGGCAAAAAAATCTATGATTGCAAAAGCAAAGAGAAAANCAAAGTTTTCAACGAGAGCATATACAAGATGTAGTATTTGCGGTAGACCGCACTCNGTATATAGAGANTTTGGACTTTGNAGAGTTTGCTTAAGAAAAATGGCTAATGAGGGAAAAATTCCCGGTATGCGTAAAGCTAGCTGGTAAGGAGTGTAGGATATGATGACAGATGTANTAGCTGATGCACTAGCTAGAATCAAAAATGCTGCTAACAGAAGAATCGAAACACAAGATTTAATTTTTTCAAATACAGTTGAATCTATTGTAAAAATATTGGTTGATAAAGGATACCTCGAGGGGTATAAGATTAATGAAAATGGCAACATCAAAACGATTGCTGTAACACTGAAGTATGATGATAACGGCAGAAGCCCAATTACAGAACTTAAGAGAATTTCCAAGCCGGGACGAAGAGTTTATAAAAGTGCTAAAGAGATAAAATCTTTTAAGAATGGCTATGGTTCATATATTTTAACGACATCAAAAGGTGTTATGGCTAATGATGAAGCTTACAAAAAGAATGTAGGCGGCGAAGTACTTTGTAGTGTTTGGTAAGGATTGGATAATGTCAAGAATTGGAAAAAAACCTGTAGAGATACCAAAGGGAATTGATTTCAAAATCGAAGGAACAAAGCTAGTTCTTACAAAAGGAAAACTAAAAGAGGAGCTAGAAACTTACGGAAGAGTAAAAATTGAATTTGCTGATAATAAGGTAATGTTTGGATTGCTCAATGAAGAGAAACAATCAAGAGCATATTGGGGAACATATAGAGCATTACTTGCAAACATTGTCGAGGGACTCGATAAGGGTTTTACCAAATCTTTAGAGTTCAATGGTGTGGGGTATAAAGCTCAAATGAAGGGAAGAGTGCTCAATATGCAACTTGGATACTCACATGATATCAACTATACTGTTCCAGAGGGAGTTGAAGTGACTGTTGAGAAAAATACAATCATCGTCAAAGGTCACAACAAGCAGCAAGTTGGGCAAGTAGCGGCAGAAATTAGAGAGTTTAGACCACCTGAGCCATATAAGGGCAAAGGAATTAAATACTCTGACGAAGTAATCATTAGAAAAGCTGGTAAAGCGGCAGGTAGCTAGGAGTAGATGATGAATAGCACAATACAAAAAGTAAGAACTCTTAAGAGGTTAAAGAGAAAAGCAAGTATTAGAAAAAAAATCTACGGAAGTGCATCCAAGCCAAGAGTATCTGTTTATAGATCAAATAAAAATTTCACAGCACAAGCGATTGATGATACAAGAGGTATCACTTTATGTGCAGTAAACGGTGCAAAATTGGGCAACAAAAATACGGTTGAGGGTGTACAACAGAGTGCAAAAGCATTTGCAGAGTCACTCAAGGCAAGAAATATCACTGAAGTTGTATATGACAGAAACGGTTACTTGTATCACGGTGTTGTCAAAGCTTTCGCAGATGCTTTAAGAGAGAACGGCATTAAGCTATAAAGGGAAGTTGATGGAAAATATCAATAGAGAAGATTTTGAAGAGGTTGTAGTTGATATCGGCCGTGTTGTTAAAGTTGTAAAAGGTGGTAGAAACTTCCGTTTTACAGCTTTAGTAGTTGTAGGCGATAAAAAGGGAACTGTAGGTTTTGGTATGGGAAAAGCAAAAGAGGTTCCTGATGCAATGAGAAAAGCCACAGATGAGGCGTATAAAAACTTAATTAAAGTAAATATTAAAGGCACAACAATTGCTCATCCAATTGAGCATAAATTTTGTGCAAGTAAAATTCTTTTAAAGCCAGCTAGTGAAGGTACAGGTGTTATCGCTGGTGGTGCTGCAAGACCAGTAATCGAACTTGCTGGTATAAAGGATATTTTAACGAAATCTTTAGGTTCAAACAATCCAAAAAACCTAGTTAGAGCTACTTTTGAAGCTTTAAAAAGATTGAAGGGGTAAGGTATGTCACTACATAATTTGCAACCTGCACCGGGCTCTACTCATAAAAGAAAAAGAGTTGGTAGAGGTCCTGGAAGTGGGATGGGTAAAACTGCAACGAGAGGTCAAAAGGGTCAAGCTTCAAGATCAGGCCACAAAGAGAAAAGAGGGTTTGAAGGTGGTCAACAGCCACTTCAAAGAAGATTACCAAAGGTTGGATTTACTTCAAAAAGAGTAAAACCATATGTGATTAATATTACAAAAAATTCTGCAATTTGTGAATTATCTGAAATTACAGTTGAAAATATCAAAAAAGTTCACAATATAAAGAAAAAATTTACAAAGATTAAGCTTGTTGGAACGGGAGCAAAAGATTTGGCTTCTAAAATTAAAGATGATAACATCACAACAAGTGGACAAAAATAATGAATAATTCACTTGCAACAAAGATTTTCATTACACTAGGGTTTATCTTTGCTTANAGAGTGCTAGCCTATGTGCCAGTACCTGGAGTTGATGTANGTGTTATTAAAGCTTTTTTTGATAACAATGCTGATAACGCACTAGGGCTAGCAAATATGTTTAGTGGTAATGCCGTCGAGAGGTTGAGTATAATCTCTCTTGGTATTATGCCATATATTACTGCTGCAATCATAATGGAACTTCTTGCTGCAACATTTCCCGCTTTAGGGCAAATGAAAAAAGAGCGAGATGGGATGCAAAAATATATGCAAATTGTTAGATACACTACAATCTTCATCACAATTGTGCAATCAATTGGCGTTTCAATTGGTTTACGAAGCTTAACAGGATCAAATGGCGAAGCTGCTATTATGATTGATCCAATGTTGTTTGTATTATTGTCAGTAGTGTCGATGACCACTGGAACGATGATGTTGATGTGGATTGGTGAACAAATTACGCAAAAAGGGATTGGTAACGGTATCAGTTTGATTATTTTTGCAGGAATTGTATCGGGTATTCCTAGTGCAATTGGTGNAAGTATATCACTATTAAATAGTGGCGAATTAGGATTTCTTACATTGATTGCTATTGTAGCAATTATCTTGCTTACAATCGGATTTATTATCTATGTTGAACTTGGTGAGAGGAGAATCCCTGTAAGTTATTCTAAAAAAGTGATGATGCAAAATCAAAATAAAAGGGTGATGAACTATATTCCAATTAAGCTAAACTTAGCTGGCGTTATCCCTCCTATTTTTGCAAGTGCAGTGTTGATGTTTCCTGTTACAGTATTGCAAGCAAGCAATAACCCAACAATAGTTTTTATCACTGATTTGCTCAATCCAAATGGATATCTATTTAACTTTTTGATGTTTATTCTTGTAATTTTCTTTGCATACTTTTATGCCTCAATTGTATTTAGCGCAAAAGATATTGCAGATAATTTAAAAAGGCAAGGTGGTTTTATACCAGGAGTAAGACCAGGTGAATCGACTAAAAATATGATTAATGATATAGCAAGTAGATTGACATTATTTGGAGCAATCTATTTGGGAGTTATTTCAACTCTGCCTTGGGTGCTTGTCAAAGGCATGGGTGTTCCATTTTATTTCGGTGGAACAGCAGTATTGATTGTTGTACAAGTCGCGCTTGATACAATGAGAAAGATAGAAGCACAAATTTATATGCAAAAATATGACACCTTAGGAACAGTTGGTTTATAATGGCTATTCCACTTAAGAGCAAAGACGAAATAGAAAAGTTATACAGAGCAAATCAAATAGTAGCTCAAACGCTTCAATATTTAAAAGAGATAATTAAACCGGGAATGACGCTGAAAGAGATTGATGAACTTGGTGAAAAGTTTATACTATCTTGCGGTGCCATCCCATCTTTTAAAGGTTTGTATGGTTTTACGGGTTCAGTTTGTACTTCCGTAAATCAAGTCGTTATCCATGGAATTCCAACAGATTATGTTTTAAAAGAGGGTGACATTATTGGTTTAGATATTGGAACAAATCTTGAAGGGTGGTTTGGAGATGCAGCTATCACAATTGGTGTAGGAAAAATATCAAAGGAGAATGAAGCATTAATTAAATGTGCAAAAGATACACTTTATCATGCCATTGATTTCATAAAACCAGGCCTTCGCTTCAAAGAGTTAAGTGCAGAGATTGAAAGGTTTATCCATTCTCAAGGATTTGTTCCTCTAACTGGATTTTGCGGACATGGAATCGGAAAAAAACCTCATGAAGAACCTGAAATTCCTAACTACTTAGAACATGGAAGCGCAAAAAGCGGTCCAAAAATAAAAAATGGTATGGTGTTTTGCTTAGAACCTATGATTTGTCAAAAACTAGGAACTCCTAAGATATTAGAAGACAAATGGTCTGTCGTAAGCGAAGATGGATTAAATACCAGTCATTATGAGCATACAGTAGCAGTAGTTGATAATAAAGTAAGAATTTTATCAGAGGTATAAGATGGCAAAAGATGATGTAATTGAAATAGATGGCGAAGTAGTAGAAGCTTTACCAAATGCGATGTTTAAGGTAAAGCTAGAAAATGGCCATACAATCTTGGCACATTTATCTGGAAAGATGAGGATGAATTATATAAAGATTCTTCCAGCAGATAAAGTGAAGATTGAGTTGACACCTTATAGTTTGGACAAGGGGCGAATAACTTTTCGCTATAAGTAGAGGGTTGAGTGTATTTTTAAGCTTTTAACTAGTTTTAAGCATAAAAAAGATACAATTGACCCTCCCGATAAAACTATGAGAAGAGTTTTTTAATGATTTTTGCACCAATCATTAAAAAATTGGTTTTACAATATCTCAGAAAACCTTCGGGTCAAGGTGCAACAAAAAGATATGAGCATGGTAGATATGTTTATTTTGAGGAGATGATATGAAAGTTAGAGCTTCAGTAAAAAAGATGTGTGATGATTGCAAAGTAATCAAAAGAAAGGGAGTTGTAAGAGTTATCTGCAAAATCCCTAAACATAAACAAAGACAAGGATAGAAATGGCTAGGATAGCAGGTGTTGATTTACCAAAGAAAAAAAGAGTTGAGTATGGCTTAACTTATATTTATGGCATTGGTTTGACAAGTTCCAGAAAGATTCTTAATGCGATAGGAATTGATTACAATAAAAGAGTTTATGAATTAAGTGAATCTGAAATTGCTTCGATTAGAAATGAGATTCAAAAGAATTTTGTAGTTGAGGGTGATCTTCGAAAAAAAGTCGCAATGGATATCAAGGCATTGATGGGGCTTGGTAACTACAGAGGTTTAAGACACAGAAAAGGTCTTCCAGTTAGAGGGCAAAGAACCAAAACGAATGCTCGAACAAGAAAAGGGAAGAAAAAGACTGTTGGTTCAGCTTAATAATTAGTTATACGATAAGAGATGAAGAGGTTATAAATGGCTAAGGTAAGAAAAACAAAAAAAAGAGTTAAAAAGAATATAGCTCAAGGTATTGTATATATTGCAGCAACATTCAATAATACCGTTATTACCGTAACTGACAATGCAGGAAATGTTATTGCATGGAGTAGTGCAGGACAATTAGGATTTAAAGGTAGTAAAAAATCTACACCATTTGCAGCGCAAGAAGCTGTTGAAGATTGTATGGCTAAAGCGAAGGAAAATGGGATTAAAGAGGTTGGCATCAAAGTTCAAGGACCAGGTGCAGGTAGAGAAACTGCTGTAAAAGCGGTAGGTGCGATTGATGGAATTAAAGTTTTATACTTAAAAGATATAACTCCGCTTCCACACAATGGATGCAGACCTCCAAAAAGACGAAGAGTATAAGGATTTTTAAATGGCTAGATATAGAGGACCAGTAGAAAAAATAGAAAGAAGACTTGGTGTTGATCTAGGTTTGAAAGGTGAAAGAAGATTAGCAGGTAAAAGCGCACTTCTAAAAAGGCCTTATGCTCCAGGACAGCACGGTCAAAGAAGAGCAAAAATTAGTGATTATGGTTTGCAACTTAGAGAGAAGCAAAAAGCGAAGTTCTTGTATGGAATAAGTGAAAAACAGATGCGAAGAGTATATAAAGAAGCAGCAGCAAGTGAAGGTAACACGGGTAGCATAATGATTCAATTGCTTGAAAGAAGGCTTGATAATGTAGTCTATCGAATGGGATTTGCCACAACAAGAAGCTTTGCAAGACAGTTAACGACTCATGGCCATGTAATGGTTGATGGAAAAAGAGTTAATATTCCTTCATACAGAGTAAAGGCTGGTCAAAAAATAGAGATTAGAGAAAAAACTAAAAATAATCCGCAAGTTGTTAGAGCTGTTGAATTAACTGCTCAAACAGGTATAGTAGATTGGGTAGATGTAGATAAAGAGAAGAAGTTTGGTATTTTTACAAGAATTCCAGAAAGAGAAGAGATTTCAATACCAGTTGAAGAAAGACTTATCGTTGAGCTTTACTCTAAGTAATCTCTAAACAAAGGTGAATCCCCATGAAAGCTATTAAAATATCACCGTATATTCCGACGGAAATTAATATAAGAGAAGATAAAAAAAATAGAGCTATTATCGAAGCATATCCATTTGAAGAGGGGTATGGAGTCACGGTGGCTCACCCTCTTAGAAGATTGATTCTTGGAAGTAGTGTCGGTTATGCTGCAACTGCTGTCAAAATTGAGGGAGCATCTCATGAGTTTGACACAATTAGAGGGATGCATGAGGATATTGCTGTTTTTATTCTAAATCTTAAAAATGTGAGATTCAAACTTAAAGATGGAAGTGAGTCTGCAACGCTAGATTATAGCTTTAGCGGTCAAAGAGAGATTTTTGGAAGCGATTTAGAAAATGAACTCGTAGAAGTCGTAAACCCTGAAAAATTCTTGGCAAGTTTGAATGAGGATGGACAGCTAAACTTTACGGTAAAAATCCATAAAGGTATGGGTTATGTGCCAAGTGAAGAGTTGCGAGATGATTCATTAAAAGGTTTCATCTTTATGGATGCCTTTTTTACTCCAGTTAAGAAAGCCAACTATAAAATAGAAAATATTTTGGTTGATGATAATCCAAATTATGAAAAGGTAATTTTTGAAGTAGAGACTGATGGACAAATTAATCCAACAGAAGCAGTTGCAAATGCTTTGGAAATAATGCATAAGCAGATGAGTGTTTTTGCTAATGTTTTAGATGTTGATATTTCCAGGGCAAAGAAGGATATTGAAATTAATGAAAAAGTATTGGATTTCTTATTAAAACCGCTTGATGAATTAAATTTGACAGTTCGAAGTTTTAACTGTCTCGACAAAGCTGAAATCAAGTATATCGGACAATTGGTGATGATGAATGAAGCAGAGCTGAAGGATGTAAAAAATCTTGGCAAAAAATCTCTTGTTGAGATAAAAGCAAGATTAGAAGAGGTTGGATTTCCAGTTGGAATAAAATTGGATGAAAGTATTAGAAAAAGTTTAGAAAAAAAATTTGAACAATTAAACGGATAAAGGATTTACAGTGAGACATAAGCACGGTTATAGAAAACTAAATCGTAAATCTCAACACAGAGCAGCACTACTGAAAAATTTAACAATATCATTGATAAAGTATGGAAGAATTGAAACTACTTTAGCAAAAGCAAAAGAGTTAAGAAGTTATGTTGAAAAACTAATCACAAAAGCAGCAAAGGGCGATATGAATGCTCATAGAATGGTTTTTGCTAGTTTGCAAGATAAAGAGATTTCAAATAAACTTGTTGTTGAAGTAGCTCCACAGTATAAAGAGAGAAATGGTGGATACACAAGAATCATCAAAACAAGACAAAGAAGAGGTGATGCTGCTCCTATGGCTATTATAAAGCTAGTCTAATGATATAAACACAAAAGGATTTTTCCTTTGTGTTTAAGTTGTTTTTTTGGCGCTATTACTAAAAAGAGATTTAGCGATTAGGAGATTGGTTGCTGAAGATTTTGTAAGCATTGGGCTAAACCTTGACTTAAAATACAATTGTTTCTCTTCCGCTTCTCCATCTTCCTAACCTCAAGGTTATGAGGTTTTGAAAAAATTTTGTGGCAAATCCAAAATACTTAAAGATAATTCGCAAACTCTTCCTCCATTCCTCGAGGATTTTGACGAATACCCTCTACAATTGCTTTGGAAAAAGAATCGGGATAAATTTCTAAATAGTTTTTCTCAACCCCCTCAATGATATTTTTTGCAACTATCTGTGGTGCAGTTTTGTCCATCTGCTGTCCTTCGCTCATCGCTGTATCGATGGGCCCTGGAAGTGCTTCAAAAACCTTGATATCTTTAGCACTCATATACGCACGCAACGCTTGGGTCAGAGAGTGTTGGGCTGCTTTTGATGCACTATATCTTGCTAGTGCAGGGAGATTAAGCAGTGCTAATATAGATGTGATATTAATGATAGCACCACCTCTTGGAATAAGTGGCTGCACTAAATTTGTGAAATTTGTCGTAGCACGCACATTGATATCAAATTCAATCCAATTATTTTCAAAGATTGTGCAACCACTATTGACTCCAGCATTATTAATCAAAATATCAACGCTTTCAAATTTTGCAACTGCACTTTTGATTGATTCATCGCTCGCTAAGTCAAGCTGAATTTTTTCCACCATTTGTAAATGATTAAACTTTTCTAGTTTTTGAATATTGCGAGCTGTAGCATAAATCTTTTTTGCCCCAAGGGCTGCAATCTGAGTCACAAATTCACTACCTAAACCGCCGTTTGCCCCGGTAATAACCACAACTTTGTCTTTAAAATCCATGTCTATCCTTTAGTAAATATACCCATGTTGTCTTAAATAACTTCGAATATCTTTCATCTGTCTTTGATTCTTTCTGCACCATTGTGGTGCTAGTAAGCTTTCATCATCAAATCCTGCACTTACTCTTTGCACAATTATATGTGAAGGTTTCATTGCTATTGCTTTAACAAGTGTTTGCAAATAGAGCTCTACACTAATTGGTTTAAACTCACCCTTTTCTAACTCTTTGGCAAGCTTTGTGTTTTTGACTACATAAAGTGGATGGTATTTCACTGAATCGATACCAAGATCATATGAAACTTTTGTGCTTTTTAGCATCATCTCTTGCGTCTCGCTTGGCAATCCATAAATCAAATGTCCACATATGTTAATATTATATTTTTTTGTTTTTTCAATCCACTCTTTGGTGTTAGCAAAATTATGACCTCTATTGATCCTTTGAAGTGTTTCATCATAAATTGATTGGATGCCATACTCAATCCAAATCTCTTTTTCTTTATTCAATGATGCTAAATACTCTAAAATCTCTTCACTGACACAATCGGTTCTTGTTCCAATGCTGAGCCCAACAACATCATCAAAGCTCAAAGCCGTTTCATAAAGTTTTTGCAGTGTATCGAAGGGTGCATAAGTATTGGTAAAGGATTGAAAATACACAATAAATTTTTGTGCATTATATTTTTGTTGTAGATGTTTTTTAGTGGTGAAGAATTGTTGTTGCAACTCTTTTATGTTGCTATCAATATAGGGGTTTTTTTTGCTGGGGTGCAGATAGAATCTTTTTCTTTGTGAGGAGATATTGGGACTAAAAGAATCATTTAAACAAAAGGTACATCCACCTTTAGCGATTGTTCCATCAATGTTTGGACATGTAAATCCAGAAATACTAATTGGGATTTTATAGACTTTTGTGCCATACTTTTTTTTGAGATATCTCCCAAAAGTTAATATTTTTTTCATAAATTATTTGATAAAGTACTCTCCAGTGAAACTAACAAGGGAATAGTTTCTATCCTTTCCTAAACTCTCTACTAGTCCCTCAACCGATAAAAACCCTAAACTATCAGCTTGTACCTTTTTTGTTATCTCTTCTAAACTCATATTTGCACTTATTAGCTCTTCATAACTTGGTGTATCGATACCATACTTGCAAGGATACTTAACTTGTGGAGATGCAAGACGCATATGCACCTCCTTTGCACCTGCTTCTTTAAGCATTTTGACAATTTGATTTGCTGTGGTTCCTCGCACCAAACTATCATCAACGATGGCAATCCTTTTACCCTTTATTAAACTTCGAATAGGAGAGAGTTTGAGCTTTACTTTTAAATCACGAATCTTTTGTGTTGGTTCGATAAAAGTTCTTCCCACATAGTGGTTTCTTACAATTCCCATCTCAAATGGAACTCCTAAGCCTTTTGCATACCCTTTTGCTGCTGCAACACCACTATCAGGAACTGGAAGAACCAAATCCACATCACAGGGCTGCTCTTTTGCAAGTTTTTCGCCCGCTCTAAGTCTTGTTTCATATACAGTTTTACCATCAATTACACTATCTGGTCTTGCAAAATAGATATATTCAAACGCACAGGGTCTATACTCTGGTTCAAAAAGCTGAATACTTTCTGGTTCTTCACCTTTTCTAAAGATAAGCATTTCACCTGGCCTTACGTCACGAATAAATTTTGCTCCCACCAAATCAAATGCACAGGTTTCACTTGCAACCATATAGCCGCCATCACTCAAACGCCCAATTGAAAGTGGTCGAACGCCATATTGGTCTCTGATGACAAATATCTTACTTCTACTTTGAATNAAAAGATTGTATGCTCCTTTGATTTTATGCATCGCTTCAATGATTCTACTTTGTAAGCTTTTTTGTGAGCTTTTTGCAATGAGGTGGATGATGTTTTCTGTGTCCATAGAGGTTTGAAAAATAGCACCTTTTTTAATCAGTTGCTTACGAACCTCTTGTTTATTGATTAAGTTTCCATTTTGCACAATAGATATTTCGCCTAAGCTGTATCTTGCAAATAGAGGCTGTGCATCCAAAATTGAGTCCTCACCTGCAGAGGAGTATCTATTGTGACCAATTGCCATATCGCCTCGAAGTATGCTCAATGCTTTTTCATCAAACACATCAGTAACTAACCCTTTGCCTTTGATTGTGTGAAGCTTTTCATTTTCACTACTTGTGATTCCCGAGGCCTCTTGCCCACGATGCTGCATCGCAAAAAGTCCATAATAAGCTATTTTAGCAGCATTTTTTGAATTAACTACTCCAACTACTGCACACATTTAAATTCCTAAACAATCATCTATGCTATATAGACTTGGCTCTTTGTTCACAATCCATTTAGCCGCTGCTATAGCACCTTTTGCGAAGGTATCTCGACTCGTTGCAGTATGAGAAAGTTCAATAAATTCGCCTTCACTATAAAATCCAACCGTATGCTTGCCGACAATGTCACCACCTCTTAAACTCATTACTGCAATTTCATCCTTTCTTCGCTTGCCAATGTTACCGCTTCTTCCACTTACTCGAACATCATCAAGATTCAATCCGCGACCTTTTGCCGCGTGCTGTGCAAGTGTAAGAGCTGTTCCACTTGGGGCATCCACTTTGTGTTTGTGGTGCATCTCTACAATCTCTATATCAAACTCTCGAAGCTTTTGTGAAACATCTTGAACTAGATGCTTTAGCAATGCAATTCCTAAACTCATATTTGTTGCATAAAGCACCGGCATCTTTGTTGAAGCCTCTTTGAGAAGATTAAGTTGGTGTTCATTCAATCCTGTTGTTGCGATCACAAGTGGCTTTGGGGTTGAGTTGATTGCTATTTCAAGCATCTTTTCTGTTGCCAATGGCAGCGAAAAATCTATCACCACCTCGCATGAATCAAGCATAGTTTTTATATCATTAGTTACAAGCACTGAACTAGGCACTGAAAAATCTAATTGGTTTCTAACAAAAATAGAAGCGATTGCCATATCATCTTTGTCTTTTAAAATTTCAACAACCCTTTTTCCTACTCTTCCGGTTGCTCCAAATACGCCTACTTTAATCATTTAAGTCCTTCAATAAAACTAATAGCACTCAAAGCCGCAGTTGCACCATCTCCAGCTGCACAGACGACTTGTCTAGGAGCATCTGCTCGAATGTCTCCTGCTGCAAACAGCCCTGGAAGTGAAGTTCTCATTCTTAAGTCAACTACCACTTCGCCAAATTCATTCAAATCACATATATAACCATCTTCACTTTTTAAGACCTCAGTATTTACATCATACCCAACAAAAATAAAGACTCCACTTACTGCTAAATCTACTGTTTTTTTCGAAGTTTTCACCCTAACACCATCTACTCCCATAGCATCGCCATAAATTTCTTGTACAACTGAATTTGTTAGCACCTCAATCTTTGCATTTTCTTTGACTCGTTTTACAGTTGTTGGACTTGCTCGAAAACCATCCCTTCTATGTATAAGCGTTACTTTTGAGCAAATCTTTGCTAAGTAGAGTGCTTCCTCCAAAGCAGTATCTCCACCACCAATAACTACCACCTCTTTCTCTTTATGAAAAAATCCATCACAAGTAGCACAGTAACTTACCCCTTTGCCGCTAAATTCTACCTCACCAATTATTCCAGCACGTCTTGGTGTTGACCCCGTACAGACGATAACACTTTTAGCTTGCACAATATATTTACCTAAATCAAGTTCAAAGTGTTCACCCACTTTTTTTACAGAGTTTACCTCTAGCATCTCATGCTTTAACCCAAACCTTTGACACTGCTGTGGCCATGATTGCATCAACTCCATTCCCGATACTACTTCAGGAATTCCAGGATAGTTTTCAATTTCGCTACTTTGGGTGATTTGACCACCAGGCATCCCTTTTTCATACATAACGACATTTTCTAATCCGCCTCTAGTTGCATACAACCCTGCAGTCAATCCTGCGGGACCACCGCCGATAATTGCTAAATCTAACATAATAAATCTCCTACTTTACAGTGAATAAATGTGGCTATCTTGTTTGTATAAGCCTCTGTCATTTTCTCTTTGAATAAGAAAAAAAGATGGAACTTCCCTAACGGCAAATCTATGAATAATTTGAAGTATCGTATTAGTACCTGCAGTTAAAAAAGTGATTCCCTCTTCAACTCCTCTTTTTTCAAGAAAAATATCTATTGCAATAATCGGAACATCGGTGTTTAATTTTTTGATGACTTGATCAAAATTTCTCATTTTTGAGCTATATATAATTACACCATATTTTTCATGCTTTGGCACAAAAATATCATCATCACTATAGAGTATTAATTGCTCAAAATCAAAAAATTTATATTGTTGAAATTTGTGATTGTAGTATGCAAATGTAGTAGCAACCATTAAAGCACCAAAAAAAGAAACAAAAAGCAGAGAAAAGGAAAACTTTCTCCGCCCGTTTCGAAATGACATGCAATTAACCTATAATTGCGTCTAACTTTTCAGCTAATACTTGTTTTGATGAAGCACCAATCATTTGATCTACTACTTGACCATTTTTCATAAAGATTATTGTTGGAATACTTCGTACACCAAACTTTACTGCTAACTCTTGCTCTTCATCAGTGTTGACTTTGCAAATCTTTGCTTTACCATCATAATCATTTGCTAATTCTTCAATTACTGGAGAAAGCATCCTACAAGGACCGCACCATGGAGCCCAGAAATCTACAAGAGCTATACCCTCTTTTGTGATATCTTCAAAATTTGCAGCTGTTAAATCTATATATTTACCCATTTTAATATCCTTTTTTTGAAATGTTTTGAATTATACAAACTATAAACTTAAAACTAACATAAATGTCGCTACTATTTAAGACTTAATTTCTCTTAAATATCTTTTCGCTACAATTTTTATGAATTAATTTCAACATAAAGGACAAAATAATGATGAATCAAAATTTATCACAACCTGCGTTTTATATGTTTAAGTGCCAGCAATCAGCACCTTCTGGGATGTCAAAACCAAGCTGTGTCAATGCTCAAACGCAAGATTTGTTTCAATATATGGTAACCAAATTGATGAAAAAGGGGATTATCCAAACAGTACAGCCTATCCAAACAAGCTGTCTAAACCGATGTGTATTGGGTTCTGTTATGCTTATAGAGCCAGGTCACTACATGTATGTCAATTTAGATAAAGAAAAAATTGATACAATTATAGAAAAACATATGCTTGGCGGAGAGCCAGTGAAAGAGTATATAATCGAT
>Ga0052835_100016_pt1 | contig 19611 bp, 19 predicted proteins | sample Wilsouwater61714_FD_53172 | JGI IMG/M metagenome (GOLD analysis project Ga0052835, IMG submission 53172) | Hot spring water microbial communities from Wilbur Hot Springs, California, USA - Wilbur source water - 6/17/14 | ecosystem: Environmental > Aquatic > Thermal springs > Unclassified ...
GTAATGGTGATGAGCTTTCCAAAAGATATTGCAAAAGATAAAGAGGCTGAAAGGATTTTTGCTATCACCCAAGAAGCAATCATTGCCATCAGACGAGCAAAAGCGATAATCGATATGGGCAATAGCAAAATTGCAAAAGCGTTTATCAAATTAAACACCAATATAGACACTAAACTTGCTCAACCATTCATCGAAAAGCTTGCAAAAGTTGAAGCGGTTGAGTTTGTTGATACAAAAGTAACGAACGCGATAACTGATGTAAGTGATAATTTGGAAGTATATATTCCAACGGATGAAATAGATTTAAGCCCAATTATCAATAAGCTTACAAAACAAAAAGAGAAGCTTCAAAAAGAGGTAGAAAAACTCAATAGAATGCTTAGCAATGAAAAATTTATAACAAATGCTCCAGAGTCAGTGGTAGCTGAAAACAAAGCTGCACTCAAAACAGCAAAAGAGAANCTTGCTAAAGTAGAAGCGGAACTAAAAGCTATAGTGTAAAAAGGGAGATTCCTTTTTACACATTAAACCTAAAATATATCACATCGCCATCNTTGACAANATACTCTTTGCCCTCTAGTCTCATTTTCCCTGCCTCTTTGGCACCCTGTTCACCTTTGTAAGCTACAAAATCTTCATAACTTATCACTTCAGCTCGAATAAAGCCCTTTTCAAAATCGCTATGAATCGCTGCGGCAGCTTTTGGTGCTTTGGTTCCCTTTTTTATTGTCCAAGCTCGAACCTCTTTGACTCCTGCAGTAAAATAGCTAATTAATCCAAGCTTTGCAAAACCAAGNCGTATAATTTGCTCTAAGCCCGATTCAGTAACACCAAGTTCACTTAAAAACTCCTCTTTNTCCTCTTGATTAAAATCTATCATCTCCTCTTCAACTTTTGCACAAAGCTTGATAACATCGCTACCTGTTTTTGCAGCATACTCTTTGACTTTTTTGACATATTGATTATCCTCTTGTAAGCCTTCTTCATCGACATTTGCACCATACATAATCTCTTTGTTGGTTAAAAATCTCAAATCTCTATCTAGCTGCACAAAATAATCATTTCTATTTTGAAATGTTTTTGCTGGCTGCGAATCCTCCATATGCCTAAGCAACTCTTTGGCTACTTCAAGCATCCCTTTTGCATCTTTATTTGACTTTGCAAGCTTTGTTAATCGTTGGATTTTATTTTCAAGGGTTTGCATATCTGCAAGTAAAAGCTCCGTTTCAATGATTTCAATATCTCGCACCGGGTCAATACTACCTTCAACATGGGTAATATTTTCATCCTCAAAGCATCGAACCATATGCAAAATCACATCAGTTTCTTTGATATTTGTCAAAAATTTATTCCCAAGCCCCTCACCTGCACTTGCACCCTTTACAAGTCCAGCAATATCTACAAAATCAATTGTAGAGTGTTGAATCTTTTGTGGGTTGACAATTGTAGCCAGTGCATCAAGCCTGCTATCTGGCACTGGCACCACTGCTTTGTTTGGCTCAATCGTACAAAAGGGAAAGTTTTGCGCTTCTGCATTTTGTGCTTTTGTTAATGCGTTAAATGTTGTTGATTTTCCAACATTGGGAAGTCCTGCAATTCCTACACTAAGCCCCATCTATTTGATTCCTTTTATAAACTCAACCGCTAGCTGCACACCTGCACCACTTGCTCCATACGGGTTATAACCCCACTCTTTTTCTACATATGCTGGACCAGCTATATCGATATGCGCCCACTTTTGTTTATTTTCTTCTTCAATAAATTCATCCAAAAACAAAGCCGCAGTTATCGCACCGCCATATCTACTACTAGAAATATGACACACATCAGCAATTTCACTTTTAATAAGTTTTTTTAGATACCTATTAAAGGGTAGATAAGCAATATTTTCACCACTTCTTTTGCTCGCTTTTAAAAGTTTTTTTACCATCTTTTTTGAGTGTGTCATCAATCCACTAGTGTATTCACCAACTCCCACTACACAAGCTCCCGTAAGTGTAGCAAAATCAAGCAAATAATCAATCTCTTTTACCTCTTGTTGAGCATATGTTAAACAATCAGCAAGTACAAGTCTTCCCTCAGCATCAGTATTTTTTATCTCAACAGTTTTACCATTTTTTGATTTGAGGATATCATCAGGTTTATACGCATTTCCACCTACCATATTCTCAGCTGCCCCAATAAAAACATGCACTTCAACAGGCAGTTTCAACTCACTCACCGCTTTCATAATCCCCATTGCAACACACGCACCGCTTTTATCACTCTTCATCGTATTCATAAACTCACTTGGCTTTAAACTCAATCCACCACTATCATAAGTTAGCCCCTTTCCAACAATGACAACTTTTTTCTTAGCATCTTTTGGGGTGTAGCTTAAGTGAATTGTTTTTGGTTTATGCACGCTTGCGCGACCTACTGCTAAAAGCATATGCATCTCCTCTTCTTGCATCGCTTTCTCATCCAAAATGGTGCAATGTAATCCATTGCTTTTTGCAAGTTCAGCGCATAAGTTTGCTAGCATTTTAGGAGTAGCATTATTTGGTGGCGTGTTGATAATATCTCTTGTATAGTTAACACTGCTAGCAACTATCTTTGCTTCACTTACCGCTTTGGCATCTGCTCCAAGAAGAACAACTTCTTTGATAGATGAGCTTTTTTTGCTTTTATATTTATCAAAACTATAACCTCCTAGCATCAATCCCATTGCTACAGGCAAACTCTCTTTTTTATCTTGAAGTTTTATTTTAATTGATTCTATCTCTTTGCCTCGCAACACCCTCATAGCATTTGCAGCAGCAATTTTTAAATTTTCACCAGTTCTATCTTCAACACCAACATAAAGCAAACCCTTTTCAGGCGATAAAAAGGTTTGTTCAAGCTTTGCTTCAAAANCATACTTTTGTAAGTTTTCATCACTTTTAGAACAAAAGATTACCTCTAAATCTGTTTTTTTCTCTTTGAATATAAACTCCATCAACTCTCCTTTATCAATTTCTTTTCTAATTTTTGCGTAGCCACATGAAAATAATAAAATACACTCCCAATAAAAATAAATGACAAAGGAAGCGCTAAGTACCAATGCGCTCTTGCCCAATCTACAACATTTAATATCTCTTCACCAAAATACCATACAGGAACAATTGTCACTGAAGCCCATATCCATGCGCTAATGATATTGATAAATGCAAATTTTTTTGCACTATATCTAGTTAGACCAATTGATAGAGGAATAATGGTTCGCATACCATACATATAGCGTTGCGCAAAAATTATAGGCCATCCATACCTTTTAAGTAGTAGATGTGCTAGAGCAAATTTTCGCCTTTGGCTAACCAGTTTTTTTTGGATGAATACTTTGTTGTAACGACCCGTCAAAAAAGCAACCATATCACCCATAAATGCACCAATACCCGCAACAAATATTGCTATTGGTACTACCATATCTCCAGTGTGGCACAACAAGCCACCCATAATAAGCCCCAATTCACCCTCTAAAACACTCCAAGCAAAAAGTATCACATAGCCATGTTCACGAAGCAGATAGATAAACTTTGCTTCAATCCCCTCTTCAGGTGCATAATAAAGGTTATACCCCAAAAACCCAAGGAACAAAAGAACAAAAAATGCTATCAACTTTCCTGAGTGTTTTCTAATAAGATGCACGCTGCTACACCTTGCTCTAGTCAAATTTTAAAATCTCTTTGGCTTGTAACATATCTTTATCTCCGCGACCTGAGATATTAACAATGACTACTTTTCCTGCGATATTTTTCATTTTTTTCAAATATGCTAAAGCATGTGCAGTCTCAAACGCTGGAATTATCCCTTCAGCTTGGCTTACCCACACAAAAGCATCCAATGCCTCATCATCTGTAACACTCTCATAGGTAACCACCTTTTTATCTTTTAAAAATGCGTGTTCAGGTCCAATACCAGGATAATCAAGCCCCGCTGAAATAGAGTGCGCTTCAACTATTTGCCCCTCGCTATCTTGGAGTAAGTAACTCATCTGCCCATGCAGCACTCCTGGCCTTCCTTTGGCCAAGCTTGCTCCATGCTTATTTGTTTCAATTCCAAGTCCACCCGCTTCAATACCGATGCATCGAACCTTACTATCATCCAAAAAGTGTGAAAAAATTCCTATGGCATTACTTCCACCACCAATACAAGCTATTACATAATCTGGAAGCCTTTCCTCTTTTTGTAAAATTTGCTCTCTTGCTTCCCAGCCAATAATTGCTTGAAAATCTCTCACCATCAAAGGATAGGGATGTGGACCAGCTACAGTTCCAATGACATAGTAGGTATCTTTAGCATTTGTCACCCAATGCCTAATGGCATCATTCATCGCATCTTTGAGCGTTTTACTCCCACCTTCTACCGCTTCAACTTTTGCACCTAGTAGCTTCATACGAAAAACATTTAGCTCCTGTCTAGCCACATCTTTTGCACCCATAAAGATTGTACACTCTAGCCCCAAAAGTGCAGCAATAGTAGCTGTTGCCACACCATGTTGACCTGCTCCCGTTTCAGCGATAATCTTTTTTTTGCCCATCCTCTTTGCAAGCAAACCCTGAGCGATAACATTATTAACTTTATGTGCTCCTGTGTGGTTTAAATCTTCCCTTTTAAAATAGATTTTTGCACCAAGTTGCTTACTAATATTTTTTGCAAAATACAAAGGTGACGGGCGTCCTACATAGTCTTTATGGTAAGCATTTACCTCAGCCCAAAACTCTTTATCAAAGCGGTATTTTTTGTACTCATTTTCAAGTTCAAGTAGTATTGGCATTAGTGTTTCAGGCACAAACCTTCCACCAAAAATACCAAAATGCCCTAACTTATCAGGATCAAAACGGCTACTCTTTGGAATATACATACTACACCTTTACAACACTAAAAAATGGTGTTTCTAATTTTTTTGCACCACCTAGTGCTTCTATATTTACAATAAAACAGCACTCTACACAAAGAGCTTCTGTTTGATTTATCAGATCTACTGCTGCTTTTGCGGTGCCACCTGTTGCAATTAAATCATCTATAAGCAGCACTTGTGCATTTTTTTTACCTCGAAATGCATCGATATGGATCTCTACTTCATCAAACCCATACTCAAGTGAATATTTTTGGCTCATCGTCGTTAAGGGAAGTTTTCCTTTTTTTCGCACAGGCACAAAACCAATTCCAAGCATTTGAGCCAAAGCTGCACCAAAGATAAAACCTCTTGCTTCAATCCCCGCTATAAAATCTAAATCATACTCTTTATAGCGCTCAAAGAGTAGGTTCATCAATACTTTAAAAGCCTCTCTATCATTTAATAGTGTTGTAATATCTTTAAAGACAATCCCAGGTTTTGGAAAGTCTTGAATATCTCTGATGCTTTTTTTTATCAACTCTATCTCATGACTCATCTTGACTCCTTATAGCAGCGCTTCAATTCTTCCCTCTAAATCTTTAATCTTTTTTCGTAATTTTTCATTCTCAACTCGGTATTGACTATTTCTTTGTTTAAGCACTTTCGTTTCACTTTTTAGCTTTACTATTTGCTCATTTAAAATATCGATATTTCCTAAAGCTCTCTGAAGCTGTATTTGATATTTTCGTATCAAAACCTCTGCTTCTTCAAGTGTCATCTTCATAATATCATTATTTTTCATCTCTTTATAGTTGAGATTTTTAAAATAAAACATCTTTACAAAAAGATAGAGTGAAAGCAAAACCAGTATCGTCAAAAGTGCCCAATCAAAAAACATATTAAAATCCTACCATTATTTTATTCATCTACACGCATACACCCAATTTTTTCTACTCGCCCAAGGTGTCTGCCTCCTGCAAACTCATGAGTACAAAAGGCATCAAGTATCGATCCAACGACCCCCCTACCCACAACTCTCTCGCCAAAACATAAAACATTTGCATCGTTATGTTCTCTGCACATTGCTGCAGTGTATGCATCATGGCAAAGTGCTGCGCGAATACCATCTACCTTATTTGCAGCGATACTCATTCCAATTCCAGTGCCACAAATGAGTACTCCAAAACTTCCCTTATCTGCCACTACACTCTTAGAAAGCTTTTTTGCAAAATCAGGGTAATCTACCCGCTCATCACTATCTGGTCCAAGGTCAATCACTTCATGGTTTTTCGACCTTAAGTATTCAATCACAAAACTTTTTAAAGCATATCCAGCATGATCTGTAGCGATATAAAATTTCATTGAATCTCCTATTATTTTTGTTTTACAAAGCTCAACCCAAAAAATCTTCTTTTTGCATTAAAGTTTGAAATTTCGCTTTGCTTCACCACATAATGCTCTTATGAATAAATCGCTTTTGAAAACTTACTACCTACAACACACATCTTCTATTCCTTCATTATAAAAGTAGTGCTTGAATGATATAAATAGCTGGTGCAAAAAGAATCGTTTTAAGTGGTGTGATTAAAATCACAACAAGAATCACCATCCCATAAGGCTCTAACTTTTGAAGCAGTTGCACTATCCATTGCAAGTTTAGATACATTGCAATATACTTTATTGCATTAGCTCCATCAAGTGGTGGCACAGGCCACAGATTAAACACTCCAAGCACCACATTAATGATTACAAGTTGCGCTAAAAGATAAAAGATAAATACTTCATGCAAGCCATTTGTAATTCCATATACCCCTAACATCATCGATGCAGCAATCGCAAGTGCAAAGTTAAATGTAACTCCTGCAAGCGCAACTGCTACAGCACCAAAATACCCCCCATTTCGCACAACAGTCACGATATTAACTGGAACTGGCTTTGCCCATCCAAACAAAAAAGGAGCTCCTACGATAAACAAAATAGCAGGCACAACAACTGTACCGATAGGATCAATATGCTTGATTGGGTTAATTGAGAGCCTACCCTCAAGCCTTGCTGTATCATCACCATACCGATACGCGACATATCCATGCATTATCTCATGCCCAACAATAGCAATAATAAGCGCTATAGCTGTAGCAACAATTTTGATTATATCAATTTCACTCATAAATTTTTGACTCTAACGAACCTATTGTCTTGCCTATTCTATTCCATCTTATTCTATAGTTATCATCCCAACTAAAATAGATAATCCAAGGTTGTCCTACAATATATTTATACTCCACACTTCCCCAAAACCGACTATCATTTGAATTATTTCTATTATCTCCTATCATGTAAAATCGATCTTTTTCTACCTCCTTGTAAAAGGCATTAAAAGGAAGATTGCTATCATTTGACAACTCTTTAACATATACAGGTTCCATATCGATACCATTATTCAAATAAGCTCTTGCCATGAGCATATAAGCACTACCATCACCCTCATCAATATATTGAATATTGGGGAACTTTTTTTTATAAGGGTCTTTCACCCAAAGCTCGCCACCAATTTCTACAATCATATCCTTTTCATAATTTTGCTTGATAAATGCATCACCCTCATGTGGCCTTAGATACAATGCATCTTCAGTATAAAGTAGCCTATCCCCACCAACAGCTACATTTCTTTTGACATAGTGGATTTTAGGATTAAGAGGATACCGAAATACAACGATATCACCCCTTTTTGGTCGCTCACCTTCAAACAGATGCCCATTGCCCTTCAAATCAGGAAACACAGGAATCTCCAGCCACGGCAGATATGGCACAGGAATTCCATATTTATATTTTTTAACAAAAAGATGATCTCCTACTAAAAGTGACTTTTTCATCGATCCGCTTGGAATAACAAAAGCTTGCGCCACAAAAAATATCACTAATAAGACAATAATAATAGTTCCAGTCCATGAGTTTGAAAACTTATAAAGTTTTTTTAATAGTTCCATCAACTTCTCTTATTCTATTTTTTGCAGCATTGAGCGTATTTTCTAAAAGCATCGCAATTGTCATAGGTCCAACTCCGCCAGGTACCGGAGTAATATATGAACATTTTTTACTTACACCTTCAAAATCCACATCGCCTACAATTTTTCCATCATCAAGTTTATTAATCCCTATATCAATAACAATTGCACCCTCTTTGACCATATCAGCAGTAATCAAATTTGGCTTGCCAACTCCAACGATGACAATATCTGCATTTTGCGTATGTGATTTTAAATCCTTGGTGTGGATATGACAAGTAGTTACTGTAGCATCAGCATTAAGTAAAAGTGCACCCATTGGTTTGCCAACAATCCTACTAGCTCCCACTACTACCACATCCTTACCACAAAGGTCGATGCCATAATGTTTAAACATACGCATCACTCCAAGTGGTGTACATGGCACAAAACTATCAAGCTTGCTCACCAATCGCCCTGCATTGTATGGATGAAAACCATCTACATCTTTTTTAGGGTCTATCACTTCTAAAATCTTTTCTGTTTGGATATGCTTTGGAAGTGGAAGCTGGACTAAAATACCATCAATATTAGAATTAGCATTCATCATCCTAATCGTTTCAATTATCTTTTTTTGCGACACAGAAACTGGCATCTCATGCACAATGGAGTAAAAACCAACCTCTTTGCACGCTTTTGCTTTCATTTTTACATAAGCATGACTAGCAGGATTATCACCCACAAGTACCACAGCAAGACCGGGTACAATTCCTTTTTGCTGTAACTTATCAACCTCTTTTTTGATTCCAAGTCGAATCTCTTTTGCCAACGCTAAACCATCGATTATTTGCATATCTATCCCATTTAAAATTTTTTGTTATCATATCAAAAAAATGGTTAAGGATTTGTAAGTTGAGATATACCATTTTGGCTTTCTTTTTATCTAGCAGCACCCTTTTTGCTGATAGCTTTATTACAAAGTTTGAATATGGAGCGTACCTCTATGATAACCCAAGGGGAATTGGTTGCAACAGGTGTCACGGCGACAAAGCTCAAGGGATGCTCATAGCAAAATATAAAAATAGTGAAAAAGATAAAGATTTTTTAGAGCTAAAAGGCCCAAATATACAAAAAGTTTCAATTACAAAGTTACAACAAGCCCTACAAAATCCACCAACTATAATGCCAACATATAACTTAACCAATCAAGAGATAGAAGCACTTTTTACCTTTTTGAACAAAGTGGAGTAATTGCTTCTAATGAAACTTAACTTTATGCCAACCCGTGGATTACTTCAGCTACGCTTCGCAATGACGATTGGCCAAATCAAAAGAGAATTGAGGTTGTGTAAAGAGATATTTTTTTAAAAAGGTAAGCAAAGATACTTTTAGCACATTATAAATAGATGATATATAAAGTAGCTACAATCATCTTTTTAAGATATCAAAAATTTTATTCTCTTTTGCCAAAAATCTTATGAAAAAAGTCCCTCATTAAGAGTGAGTCGAAACTCTTCAAAGCATTTTCTTGTAGCGACCCTACCTCTTGGCGTTCTTTCAACAAACCCATTGGCCACCAAAAATGGCTCAATCACATCCTCTATGGTTCCTTCATCTTCACTTAAACTTGCAGCGATTGTGTTTAAGCCCACTGGCTTTCCTTTGGAGTGGATAAGTAATTTTAAAAACTTAATATCTAGTTCATCAAACCCCTTTTCATTGACCCCAAGGGCATCAAGTGCTAGTTTTGTTCTATGAAGCGTTATAGTTGATTCATTGTTTACTTCAGCAAAATCTCGTACCCTTTTAAGTAATCTTAGTGCAATTCTTGGTGTTCCTCTACTTCTTCTTGCAATCTCAAGTGCAGCGTCAGTGTGGGTGGGTTTACCTAGCTTGTTTGCTGCTTGAGCAATGATTTGTGCTAGCTCCTCGTGATTATAAAACTGCATCCGAAAATGCATCCCAAATCGCTCTCTTAAGGGATTACTTATCATCCCTGCTCTTGTGGTAGCCCCTACAAGCGTAAAGGGGTTTAAATCTACCTTTATCGTTTGAGCTGCTGGTCCACTTCCAATGATGATATCAAGCCTAAAATCCTCCATCGCAGGATAGAGGACCTCTTCTATAGCAGGACTTAGGCGGTGAATTTCATCAATAAACAAAATATCGCCCCTATCTAAATTGGTCAAAATCGCTGCAAGGTCACCACTTTTTTCTATCATAGGTGCAGCAGTGGTTTTGAGATTGGCATCCATCTCAATACTAATGAGATTAGCAAGTGTCGTTTTTCCAAGTCCAGGAGGTCCAAACAAAAGCATGTGATCGAGACTTTCACCCCTTTTTTTGCTAGCCTCAATGAAGACTTGCAAATTTTGTTTTATCTTTTCTTGCCCTATATACTCCCTCCAAAGACTTGGTCGCAAAGAGTTTTCATAACTAGTTTCACCCTCAAACTTTTCTATCTCAATTACTCGCTGCATTAGTAAGTATGCTCACTTTGTGGGAATTTGCCATTTTTTACTTCATCGGCATAATTTTTTACTGCATCTTTCACAAGGGAAGCACCCTCTAAATATCGCTTGACAAATTTGGGTTGAAACTCTTCAAAAAATCCAAGCATATCGCTCCATACAAGCACTTGACCATCCAAATCTCCACCTGCACCAATGCCAATAACAGGGATTTTCACCGCTTCTTTGACCGCTTTGGCAACATCGGGCTTGACCCCTTCAATCACTAGCATCACTGCTCCTGCTGCCTCTATCGCTTTAGCATCAATTATAATCTGTTTTTTTGACTCTTCATCTTTACCCTTAACGCTATATCCGCCCTCACCTCTAGCACTTTGAGGAAGCAAACCAATGTGTCCAACTACTGCAATAGAGTTTTGACTTAGCATTTTGATAACCTCTGTTTTTGCACCCTCAATCTTTACCGCATCAGCTTTGGTTTCTTTATAAACTCTTATTGCATTTTTTAAAGCAAGTTTTGGGGTTGCATCGCTACCAAAAGGCATATCACAAATAATATAAGCATTTTTTGCACCATTGCATACAGCTTTGGTGTGATATATCATTTGATTCATCGTTGCACTAACAGTATCATCTTCACCCATGAAGCTGTGATTTAAGCTATCACCTACTAAAATTATATCAACTACTTCGTCAAAAAGCTTTGCAAAAAGCGCATCATACGCAGTTATCATCACAAGCTTTCGCTTTGCTTGTAGCATCTTTTTTATGGTCATTTTTGCCATGAAACGCTCCATAATAAGAATTATTGTACCTATTCTATCAAAAAAATGATATAATTTTGCACAATGGGTGTAAAAAACAAACAAATAAAAAAGATGATAAAACAGAGCAAATACTAAAAGATGGATAGATGTGTATTGAACCTACTACAAGGATAGGAAGTTGAAGGATTTAGTTGCATATATAACAGCGGGTTTTGAAGATGAAAATTTTACGCTTGATTTGATTGAGAGTTTAAAAGCTAGTGGTGTAGATAAAATTGAACTTGGCATTCCATTTTCTGATCCAGTAGCAGATGGACCGGTGATAGAAAAAGCCAACCAAATAGCACTTCAAAGAGGGTTTAAACTCCAAAAACTTTTTGATTTAAGCACTAAATCTAGCCAAATTATCGATACCTACTGGATGGGGTACTTTAATAGCTTTTATAGCAAAGGGTTTAAAAAGATTTCTCAAATTGCTTCACAAAGTGGGGTCAAAGGGTTTATTATCCCTGATTTGCCATATGAAGAAGCTTTGCAATATGCGCCTATTTTTGCTCAAAATAGTCTCATAAATATCACTTTTGTTGCACCCACTGATTCAAAAGAGAGGATTAAAGCAGTTGTTAAAAACTCAGATGGATTTATTTATCTTGTCTCATATACTGGTGTCACTGGTAGCGGCATAGCGACACCACTTGATGAGATTATCAAAAATGTCAAAGAGTTTAGCAATACACCGCTTTATGTTGGTTTTGGAGTCAATGAAAAAACAGCAAAGGAAAAAGCCAAAGGGGTAGATGGTGTAATTGTTGGAAGTGCCTTTGTAGAGGTACTTTTGGATGATGGCTTGACAAAAACTCAAAAAATTGATAAAATAAGTAGTCAAGCAAAAAATATAAAAAGCATAATCAATGAGTAGTTGGGGTTGACTTGGTATCGACAGAAGCCAATAACCTTAAACTGCATGCCGGTTTGAACATATCGTTAAACTGTTCAACAGCAATAAACGCAAACAACAAAAATTACGCTCCTGCTTACGCAAAAGCTGCGTAAGTTAACTTAATTAAGGAGGCCTGACACTTGTAGATGCTATCTATACAGGTGCGGGTTCAAAAAAAGATAGCTAGAGTCAAAGGGTGGCAACCTTTGATTTCGAAACCAATGTCTTAGCTTTGTGTAGCTTTTGGAGGTTGTGCGAAGCAAAGTGAAATTAAACAACCTTGCTAAGCATGTAGAGGTTTTTGGAAGTTGGTTTTTGGACTGGGGTTCGATTCCCCACAACTCCACCAATAAATTATTGAGCTTCATCTAGAAAAGATTAAAACACTTCGTAATCTCTTAGTAACTTCAAACTTAAACAAAATCTAGCACAAATCAAAATATTGCTATAATACCTATTTTAGAATTACAAAGTAGTTTACCAACCACCATAGAGCAATAAATGCAAGATGAAGTTAAATTGAAAGGTTCAATAGATGCATAAGAGCAAGGATTTTTTACGAGCAATTGTTCAAAAGGATTTAAAATCAAAGAGGTATAAAGAGGTTGTTACAAGATTTCCACCTGAGCCAAATGGGTTTCCTCATATAGGACATGCAAAATCAATCTACATCAATTTTGGTATTGCACAAGATTATAATGGACGCTGCTATTTACGAATGGATGACACTGACCCCACTAAGGAGGAGTATAAATATGTAGAAGCACTCAAAGATGCTGTGAAGTGGCTAGGATTTGATTGGGATGGGAGTGTACGATATACATCTGATTATTTTCCAAAACTTTATGAATACGCAGTTGAACTTATCAAAATGGGTTATGCCTATGTAGATAGTCTTAGTGAAGATGAGATAAAGAAGTATCGAGGAACCGTAACAAAAGCAGGTCGTCGCAGCAAGTTTGCGGATCGAAGTATAGAAGAAAACCTTGATCTTTTTGAGCAAATGAAAAATGGTGAATTTCAAGATGGAGAGCATGTCTTACGAGCAAAAATCGATATGAATTCGGCCAATATGAAGATGCGAGATCCATTGCTCTACCGCATCCGCCACGCCACTCACTTTAAAACGGGCAACCAATGGTGCATCTATCCCATGTATGATTTTGCTCACTGCTTATCAGATTATATTGAAGGGGTAACCCACTCATTTTGTACACTTGAATTTGAAAATAATCGTGATATCTATGATTGGCTGCTTGATACGCTCAACCTTACTCCACCACGCCCCTACCAGTATGAGTTTGCGCGTCTTGAGATGAATTATACGGTGATGAGCAAAAGAAAACTACTAGAGTTAGTTACTAACAAATATGTAAGTGGATGGGATGACCCAAGAATGCCAACCATTGCGGGTCTAAGGCGTAGAGGATACACACCTAAATCAATCCGTAACTTTTGCGAACAAATTGGAATTGCTAAATCTAACTCTATGGTGGACTTATCACAGCTTGAGTTTTGTATCAGAGATGATTTAAATACAAAAGTGCCTCGCGTTATGTGTGTTATTGATCCACTGAAAGTTACCATTGAAAATTATGATGGGTTTGAAGAGATTGAAGCACCATACTACCCTCATGATATTCCAAAAGAAGGCTCAAGAAAGCTGCCATTTTCTAAAGAGATTTATATTGAACGGGATGATTTTAGCAAAAATCCCCCCAGTGGATATTTTCGCCTCACACCCAAGCAGCCTGTGCGATTAAAATATGCCTATATTATTGAGTGCAAAGAGATAATCGAAGATGAAAATGGCAAAATTAAAGAGATAAAAGCAATCTATTATCCAGAGTCAAAAAGTGGGTCTGACACTAGTGGTATCAAGGTTAAAAGTGCTATCCATTGGGTGAGTGCAGCACATGCTAAACAAGTTGAAATTCGACTTTATGATAGGTTGTTTTTGAGTGAAACTCCTCAAGGTATTGAGGATTTAAACCCAAATTCCCTAAAGATAATGAAAAACGCATTCATAGAACCTGCCGCCATCGAGGAAAAACCTGATTGTCGGTTTCAATTTGAAAGACTGGGGTATTTTTATGCTGATCCCATCAGCTATACAGATGAAAAACCAATATTTAATAAAATTGTCGGGCTTAAAGACTCTTGGAATAAAAAGAAACACAAACAAAACGCAACAGCAAAACCTCAAACAAAAAATATACAAAATCAAAATGAAGCAACACCAATGAATGAGGCTCAAAAAGCCCTTTATGAACAATATACAAAAGAGCTGAAACTCAATAATGAAATAGCAAATACACTAGCACGAGATGAAAGATTAAGTAGCTTTTACAAGCAATCGTTATCTACTAATAATAATGCTGTAACTATTGCAAATATAGTGGCAAATGATGTTGCAAGAGAGCTGAAAGAGAAACAGATTAATAAGCTTCAATTTAGTGCAGCTCAAATTGCACAACTTGCTAAGATGATTGATGAGGGTACAATTTCTAGCAAAATTGCAAAACAAATCTTTGAAGAGATGTCTCAAACGGGGCAAGATCCAGAAACAATAATGGAAGCAAAAGGCTTAGTACAAATAAGTGATCCTGCTACTTTAGAGCCTATTATCGACGAGATTATCGCCAAAAATCCAGAAAATGTTGCTCAATTGAGATTAGGAAATAGAAAACTTTTGGGCTTTTTCGTAGGTCAAGTAATCAAAGCCACCCAAGGAAAAGCCAACCCAACTGTTGTGAATGAATTGGTAACAAAGAAGTTAGCAACCTAATCCATCAAGGCCATCTTTATGGCTTTGACTATAGATAACTACTTGATTGGCACAACCGCTTTGAATTATTAAATTCCTAACTACAATGAAACAATAGCAATAGCTTGCATATGAAGCAACTTTACAGCCTCAAGAGTGAGGATAATTGAAAACTCGTGTTTTTTTTGCAAAAAGGTAAATTTGTAAAATCTCAAATATAATAACTTTAAAAATCTACTTTATAAGTGAAAAAATTTATACACTAATACACCTTTAATTCATTGTATAAACTATCTCTTCGCACAGGAATAAAGCCACTATTTTTAATAAGGCTAATAAACTCCTCCATAGATATTCCATTTGCGCTTTGCGCTCCTGCTGCGGCATTGATTGATTCTTTTTCTATGGTGCCATCTAAATCATTAGCTCCAAACTCTTGGGCAACAGTGGCAAGATTTATTGTTGAAGTGACCCAGTAAGCTTTAATATTTGCAATATTATCAAGTATCAAGCGGCTAACTGCTATCGTTTTTAAAATTTCATGCGCACTAAGTGGATGTTTGACTTTTAAAAAATTATTTTTTGTTTGGTAGACCAAAGGAATAAAACAGTTAAACCCTTGAGTTTTATCTTGAAGCTCTCGAAGTCGTAGCATATGATCAATGCGGTGCTGCCTTGATTCAATGTGTCCAAAAAGCATTGTTGCATTACTCTTTTTGCCTCGTTGGTGCCAAAGCTTGTGGATTTTAAGCCAATCATTTGAGCCTACTTTGCCTTTGCATAACTTTTTTCGAATCCTTTCATCAAAGATTTCTGCTCCGCCTCCTGGCATCGAATCAACCCCAGCTTCAATCATATCATCAATCACCTCTTCATAGCTTTTTTTATACTCTCTGGATAAAAAATCAATTTCAGCTGCAGTAAGAGCTTTGATGTGAACCTTTGGCAACTCCTCTTTGATACTTTTAAACATATCCAAGTACCAATTATATCCAACTTCAGCATTGTGAGCTGAAACAATATGTAACTCATCAGCTCCCCTAGCTACTGCCTCTTTAGCAATTTGCACCACCTCGTCAATACTCATAGTGTAGGGATTTGGGTTTTTACGGCTAGCACTGAAGCTACAAAATTTGCACACATCAACACAAATATTGCTAGGATTGATGTGACGATTTACATTAAAATAGGTCTTTTTTTGATGCAGAGCAACCCTTTTTTCATTGGCTAATTTTCCAAGAGTAAAAAGATCTAAATCATAAAGTTTCATCCCATCTTCAAAGCTAAAGCGTTGCTTGGTAACTATTTTTTTTTCTCTATCCATCGGTACTACTTTTTTGTTTAAATCTTATCAAAAATTCCCTAAAAATCAACCTTTGTAATTCTCTTAGCCAATTTAAAGGGAGTTTTGAATATAATAGCGAAATTTTATGGAGGTGGTTATGGCAAAACGGGTTCTTGTTAAATTCTCTGGTGAAGCACTCTCAGGCGATAAGGATCATGGGATTGATACGAATATTTTAAAGTATATCGCAGGTGAAATTAAAGAGTTGGTTGATAATGGCATCGAAGTTGGAGTTGTGATTGGCGGTGGAAATATTATTCGAGGGGTTAGTGCAGCTGCAGATGGGATTATTAAGCGAACAAGTGCTGATTATATGGGAATGATGGCAACAGTTATTAATGCAATAGCTTTGCAAGAAGCCCTAGAGCATATTGGGCTGAGTGTGCGTGTGCAAAGTGCTATAAAGATGGAACAAATTGCTGAATCTTTTATTGTAAGGCGAGCTAAAAGACATCTTGAAAAAGGAAGAGTTGTAATTTTTGCAGCAGGTACGGGAAATCCATACTTTACAACCGACACAGCAGGTACGCTTAGAGCCACAGAGATTGAAGCAGATATGATTATTAAGGCAACAAAAGTTGATGGTGTGTATGACAAAGATCCAAATAAATACAGCGATGCAAAAAAAATTGATGTTTTAAGTTATGATGAAGCACTTCAAGATCATATAAAAGTGATGGATGATACTTCAATTGCTTTAGCAAAAGATAATAAACTTCCAATCGTTGTGTGCAATATGTTTGAAAAAGGCAATTTGCTAGCAATTATAAATGGGGATATAAGTAAATGCTCAATCGTAAAATAAATAGATTTTAAGGGAAAAGGATGAGACTAGAACAAATTATGGCAGTGGCTTTAGAAAAAGTAGCATTTGATAGATACTTGCTTGCTGAAGCGGTAGCAAAAAGAGCAAAAGAGATTGCTGCGGGTGCAAAGCCTTTGGTAGATGTAGATGTAACAAAAAACAAGTATACTGACATCGCTTTAATGGAAATCGCTGAAGGTTTATTAAAGGTGAAGAGTAATTAATCGTGAAAGATTTGTTGCAAAAGGTTGTTGATTGTCATAGCATAGAGCATGCAAAAAGTTTGCTTGATGAGTGCATCAAAAGTGACAAGATTGACAAAGCGTATCATTTTGCCCTAAAAGCACATGAAGGACAATATAGAAAAAGTGGTGAAGAGTATGTCATTCATCCAATACTCGTTGCTACAATCGTAGCAAAACTGAGTATGGATGAAGATATGGTTGTGGCAGCACTCTTGCATGATGTGGTAGAAGATACGCCCTATACGCTTGAAGATATCAAGCCCTATGGTGATGAAGTAACATTGATGGTTGAGGGGTTAACAAAAATCGATAAGATTCGAGATCAAAAACTTCTACACTCTTTCGTAGATGAAAAGCTCATCTCTTCAGCGATGACATTTCGAAAGATGCTTATTGCAAGCATAGAGGATGTGCGGGTACTTGTAATAAAGCTTTGCGATAGGCTGCATAATATGTTAACACTTGATGCACTCCCAAAGAAAAAACAAAAAAGAATCGCCGAAGAGACTTTGGTTGTGTATGCACCTATTGCTCACCGCCTTGGTATATCAGTACTTAAAAACTTACTTGAAGATAAAAGTTTCTACTACATTTTTCCCCAAGAGTACAATAAAATCCAAGCCTATCTTGATGAGAATGGACAAAATCATACAATTTTACTCAATAGTTTTATTGAACGATTGGAAAAAATTTTAGTGCAATATGGACTTAAAGATAAAAGCTTTAAAATATTTGGACGGGTAAAGCACCACTACTCAATTTATCTCAAGCAGCAAAGAAAAGGGATAAGTATCGATGAGGTGCTTGATCTTTTTGCAGTACGAATCATCACTGAAACTCCAATGGATTGCTACAAGGCTCTTGGAGCAATCCATCTAAATTTTACACCCCTTATTGCAAGATTTAAAGATTATATCTCAGCCCCAAAAGATAATGGATACCAAACCATTCACACTTCGGTGTTTGATAATAAAAACATTTATGAAGTGCAAATCAGAAGTCAAGAAATGCACTATACAGCTGAATTTGGAGTTGCAGCTCATTGGAAATATAAAGAGGGATGCGGGCAAAATATCAAGCTTGATTGGCTTAAAAACTTGCAATATACGAATGAAAATATAGAAGAGTTTTATGAACTAGCTAAAAATGATCTTTTTAGCAATGATATTACTGTACTTTCACCCAATGGAGACCAATACACCCTGCCAAGAGGAGCAGTTGCGCTTGATTTTGCATATATGATCCACTCTGAAGTTGGACAAAGGGCAAAAGCGGCATATATCAACAAAGAGAGAGCAACACTTTTGACTGAACTGAAAAATGGTGATATTGTCAGAATTGAAACAGATGATGAGATTATATACCGTTGTAGCTGGATTGATGCACTGAAAACTTCACGGGCACGGTCGGTGATGAAGATGGATTGCCGCCACCGTATCAAAGAGGTAGATGCAAAGGTGGGGCTAAAGCTTTTGCAAACGGCAATCGATAGAGATAATGTCATTCAATGGCTTGAAAATGAAAAATTGATACCAAAGCTTGACAAAGTACCCAATAAAGTAAGTTTTTTTAAAAATATAGTGCGAGTCTATTTTAATCAAAATAGAGATTTTTTGTTTTTGCCTATTTTTCAAAGAAGCAAAAAAATAAAAGAGGTCAAAAAAAATAATTTCCGATTTTTAACCAATCGCTATATCTCATCAGTGGAGTTTGATTATTGCTGCCATCCAAAGTATGGCGACCCGATAGTCGCATTTTTGGAAGGCTCAAAAGCAGTAATCCACCATAAATTGTGCCAAAATACTTATAATATGCTCAGTTTAGATAAAAAGATGGTTTTTGTCGAATGGGTTGAGAGTAGTTTACAAAAATATAGTATGATTGTAACTCTTAAAAATGAACGGGGTTCACTTGCTGATGTGCTAAAAATTTTAGCTCAATATGATATTAATGTAATTTCAGTGCAACTTGGAACACCATTTTCTGAGCAATCAAATTATTGTAAAATGGAAATAGAAAGTACAATAAAAAAAAGTGAAGAGTTAATTGAAATTTTAGAAAAAAAGATAAAACTTGTGGAGCTTGTAAGCACGCAAGATGCGTATAACAAATAGGAGTGTTTATGGCAGATAACAAAACAATTCAAAAAGCACTTGAAGAGATTCAAAGAGGATGTGTTGAAATAATTGATTGTGAAAGAGTTGAAAAATTAGTCAAAAGATATTATGAAACGGGTGAGCATTTTTATGTCAAAGCTGGCTTTGACCCAACAGCTCCAGATTTGCATTTGGGACATACAGTGCTTCTAAATAAATTGGCTACTTTTCAAAATTATGGCGGTATTGTGCAATTTTTAATTGGAGATTTTACCGCAGCTATTGGGGATCCTACGGGAAAAAGTGAAACAAGAAAAGTTTTAAGCCAAGAGC
>Ga0052835_100017_pt1 | contig 19473 bp, 21 predicted proteins | sample Wilsouwater61714_FD_53172 | JGI IMG/M metagenome (GOLD analysis project Ga0052835, IMG submission 53172) | Hot spring water microbial communities from Wilbur Hot Springs, California, USA - Wilbur source water - 6/17/14 | ecosystem: Environmental > Aquatic > Thermal springs > Unclassified ...
GATGAAGATGAAGATGAAGATGAATTTAATAATAATTATTATGAAATTAATTGTGATATATCTAATATTGATAACTTCAATATTTCAAATTTTTTAAATGAATGTAAACCAAAATATGTAGCTTGAAAAGAAAGAAATTATATAATAGCTCAAAAAGATTGATTTTGAAAAATGATTAGTGGATGGGTTAGAAATTTATCTATAATAATTTGAATACTTGCTGTGTGAGCTTTGGTTTATTCTTGACTATTAATGCAAATATCAGCTTGAGAAGATGAAAAAATAAAAAAAGCAAAAAATATATTTAAGTGGACTATTATATGATTTATTTGACTTATTACAATTAATGCTATTATATATATAATAATTAGTCTTATTTATTGATTAGCTTCATAATAAATGAAAAAAAGTGATATAATCTTATTTATAGTTTGTTTTATATTGTTTTTAATATTATCATTTTTAACAGATGTATTTTTTTATAAAAATGAAACAGATATTATTAATTATGAAAATATAAACCAAGAAATAAATGAATTTTACAAATCTTATAAAAAAGAAATAAAAGAAGAAATAGATGAAAATTTAAATCTAGAAGCTGCAAATATAGAAAAAAATACTGAAGTAATCAATAAAAATATCACTAAAAATGATATAGTTATAGAAAAAAAAGATGATGTAAATAAAAAAGATGATATAATTATTGAAAAAAAAGAATTAATTGAAATATACCCTGAAGTATTATTTGAATATTTTCCTAGTGAATTTATAGAAACTTTTAGTGATGATGAAAAAGTAAAAATAATTGAAAACTATATATTTTCTAAAGTATATCATAAAAAAAAATATAAATTTAAAGTTGAATTTCATAAAGAAAAAAGCTGACCTAGATGAGAAATGGTTAAATGAAATATATTACTTTATGGTGTAGAAGNTATACATAAAAATGAATTATTATCAGTATTCATTCATGAGTTATGACATTATGTTGATTTATATTACCTAAAAGATAAATCAAATGATTTTTATAATATTTCATGGCAATCAACAAAAGTATTAAAACCTTGAATGAATATTTGAGACTTTGTATCTGGTTATTCGATGACAAATAAATATGAAGATTTTGCTGAAACTTATACTTATTATGTTTTACACAATAAATCTTTTTTGGAAAAAACAAAAAATAATGATATATTAACACAAAAATATAATTTTATGAAAAATGTTGTATTTACAAATGAAGAATTTAGAAATACTAATTTTTCAAAATCAAATGAAATAAAAGATTATTACCGGGATATAACAAAAATAGAATTTTTTTTAGAAAAACTATTGAAATATATAAAATATTCTATATAATCACCTTGTTTTCAATTATAAAATCAAGTTTAATCATTAATATCATTAATATAAATTAAAATCAAAAATAACTTTTAAAGTTAATGATATTAATTTATTAAACTTAAATTTATTTAAGAAATCATTTTATAAGATATATAAAGTTATTAAACTTAACTTTAAAAAGTTTAGAATTTCACTTCTAAAAAAATTAGAAAAAAATTAAATAATAGTGTAAAAAAATACACTATTATTTAAATTGAATTCAAAATCAATTGATTTTAAATTCAATTTAATACCTTTTATATCTTATAAAAATGCAAAAATGCCTTTTTATTTTTGTGCAAAAAAATAGATTTTTATATTTTAATTTATAAATAATAAAAAATGAATAATGATTTTTTAGAAGAGTTGGATAATGAATTAACTCAAATATCAAAAACTACTGTATTCCCTAAAGAAACAGAAAAACAAAAAGATTCTATAAATAAATGAATTTTGTTAAAAAAAGAAAATACTAATGATGAAAATAAAGATTATTTTATAAGTAAAAATAATCTAAATTTTCCAACAGTAAAGTTTTATCTTCCTACTCTTAGAGATAAATATACTAGATTTATCCCTATATGATGAAATAATGAAACATGAGCAAAAAATATGAACATGATTCAATATTGAGAAGAAATATTATTGATAGATTGTTGAGTTCAATTTGCTGAACCAGATATGCTTTGAGCAAATTATTCTATTCCAGATATATCTTTTTTAATACCATACAAAAAAAATATTAAATGAATGATTATAACTCATGCCCATCTTGATCATATTTGAGGATTAAAAAATGTACTTCCAGCATTAGGATTTCCTACATTGTATGGTACTAAGTTAACTATTTGAATAATTAAAAAATCTCTGGAAGAAGCAAATATGTTAAAACAATGTACTTTAATAACTATTGATAGTGATTCAAGAGAAAAAATAAAAATCGGAAATAGTTTTAATTGTGAATTTTTTAGAGTAAATCACTCTGTTCCTGATTGTACTTGAGTATATATTGAAACTCCTTGAGGAACAAAAATAGCTCATACTTGAGATTTTAAAATAGATTTTGCTCCTGAAATAGACAAACCAGCTGATTTATCTAGAATTTGAGAAATATGATCTAGATGAATTACACTTTTCTTGTCTGATTCGACTGCATCTATTAGAAAATGATTTTCTACTTCTGAAAAAGAAATTTGAAAAAACTTAGAACAAATAATAAGTTCTCACAATAGTTGAAGACTTATAATAGCTATATTTTCATCTTGGATTTCAAGAGTTCAACAAATAATAAATGCTTGTGAACTAAATGATAAATACCTATTTTTAAGTGGTAGAAGTATGCTTGAAAACATTGCTATAGCTAAAGAACTTGGATATATAAAAGTAAAACAAGGTCGTATCAAAAAAATGTCAGCTAAAGCAACTGAATGAATTCCTTTAGAAAAACAAGTTATAGTTACAACTTGAAGTCAATGAGAAGAATTTTCTGCTCTTAGTCGTATGGCTGAATGAACACATAGTACTATTGAAATAATGAAGTGAGATACTATTGTTTTTTCTTCAAGTGTAGTTCCTGGTAATGAAAGAAGTGTAATTTCAGTTATAAATAAACTTATAAAACTTTGAGCCAATGTAATAACAAAAGAAGATAGAGAGGTTCATACTTGAGGTCATGCTTTTCAAGAAGAACAAAAAATTATGCTTAATCTTATGAAACCAAAATATTTTTGTCCAGTTTTTGGAGATTTATACTTCAGAAATGCTCATAAAAATACAGCTATGAGTATTTGAATAAAAGAAGATAATATATTACTTCTAGATAATTGAAATATAGTTGATTTTTGACCTGATGGTAAAGTTTTCAGATCTAAAATAAAAGTTCCTATTCAAGAATTAATAATTGATGGTCATGGTATATGAGTAACTAATAGTCATGTTATACAAGCTAGAGAAAAAATGATGAATTCTTGAACTTTAGTAGTAGGATATAAAGTTGATTCAAAAACAAGAGCTATTTTATGAAATATAAAAATAGAAACAAGATGACTTGTATATCTTGATGAGGTAAAAATAGTACATAGATTAATAGCTAAAAAAGCAAGATTTATATATGAAAATACTATAAAAGATGTTCCAGATATAGAAGAAAAAGAATTATTAAAGATAATAAGAAATGACCTAGAATCATTCCTATTGCATAAAATAGATAGAAATCCTATGATTATTCCAATGATTTTTGAAATATAATATAAAATAACCTAGAATTATCTAGGTTATTTTATTTACAAATTCAAGTAATTTTTTCTTAAATATTTCCTTATCATATAAAAGAGCATATTCTCTAATTTTTTTACTATCAAATTGTTTTTTTTCAAACTCATATATTGCATCATTTAAACTTTGAACAGTTTGATATTTAAAAAAAATTCAAGTTTCTCAATCTATTACTGTTTCTAATGCTCATCATTTTTTATAAGCTATTACAGGTGTTCAAGAAGCCATAGCTTCTATTGGAACAAGTCAAAAGTCTTCTTCTGGAGGAAACAAAAAAGCTTTTGCCTCACTATAATATTTATTTAAATCTTTTTTTGATGGATTTAAAACCCAAGTAATATTTTCTTTTGAAATAGATTGTAGAAATTTTTGTAATCTATTTGGAGTATTTGTACATATAATTAATTTTTTTCAATTATTATTAAAAGTATCAACAACTAAATCAAATTTCTTGTAAGGTATAACCCTTCATACATACAAATAATAGTCTTTTTTTTGAGATAAATAAAATTTAGTAGTATCTATTCAAGGATATATGACTTCTGAATCAGCTTTATAATATTTTTTAATTCTATTAGAAGTATTCTTTGAATTAGCAATAAAATAATCCACTCTTTTACTAGCAATAAAGTCTAAAACTCTAAGTTTTTGCACTATTTTAGGCATTAACCATCTTCAGATTGGATTTAATAATCAAAATTCCATCATTGACATATATTCATGATAATGACTCCAAAAATATCTAGTAGGGGTATGACAATAACAAATATGAATAGTATTTGGTTTTGTAATAATTCACTTACTCTCAGCAGTTGATGATGAAATAACAATATCATAATCACTAAAATCAAAACTTTCAAAAGCTTTAGGCCTAAATATTAAAGCCAATTTATGATATTTATTAAATATTGGTATTTTTTGAATAAAACTTGTAATTACTTTTTTATTTTTAAATAAAGGATTATCTTGCATAAAAAATACACTTGTATAAATATCTGCTTCAGGAAAAACCTCAAGCATATGAGACAATACAAGCTCAGCTCATCAAAAATCTTTCAACCAATCACAAACTATTGCTACTTTTTTTTTCATTTTTTATTTTAATTAAAAAATGGAGCCACTAACGAGAATTGAACTCGTGACCCCACCCTTACCATGGGTGTGCTCTACCAAACTGAGCTATAGTGGCAATAAAAAAGTATAAAAGAAATCTTTTATACTTTTTTTTAAACAACTGAAACATATACATCTCTGTATACTCTTCAATCAAATCTTACTCTTCTTTTTTCATTAAATTTTACTATACCATCTCTAACAGCATATAAAGTAAAATCATTTCATTGAGAAACTCATTCACCTGGCCAAAACTTATTTCATTTTTGTCTTACAATTATATTTCATGATTTTACATTCATATTACCAAAGATTTTCACTCATAATCTTTTGGCATTAGAATCACGACCATTATTAGTTGATCATTGAGCTTTCTTGTGAGCCATAATTCAATAATTAAAAATTTAAAATAATAATGAACAGTGACAATTAATAAATTTTATAATTGTCACTATTAATATTAACTATTTTACTATTTTTTAGTTGCAAATCTAGCAAATGCTTTATTAGCTTCTGCCATTTTATAAACATCTAATTTCTTTTTAATAGCATTTCATGTTTCATTAGCTGCATCAATAATTTCAGCAGATAAAGCTACAGGAAAACTAACACCTTTTTTTGATCTAGCAGATTCTAAGATCCATTTAGAAGCAAGAAAAAGTTGTCTTTTAGAATTTACTTCTTGAGGTACTTGATATATAGAACCTCAAACTCTTTTAGGTCTTACTTCTATTTTTGGCATTACATTTTCAATAGCCTTAAGAAAAACTTGTTCAGGATATTTTTGTCATTTAGCTTTTATTTCTTTAAAAGTTTCGTTTAACAAACTAATAGCTAAACTTTTTTTTCAATCTAGCATTATGTAGTTAACAAATTTATCTATTAGATCATTATTTCAATATATATAACTCATTTTTTATATTTTTATAAAATATAATTTTTCACTAAAGGTAAATTATCTATCTTTAATAATCTTTATTTTTTAGGTTTTTTTGCTCAATATAAAGACCTTCATTGTTTTCTATCTTTCACTCACTCAGTATCAAGCATTCATCTAACAACATGATATTTAACTCACGGCAAATCTTTTACTCTTCAACCTCTTATAGCAATAACAGAGTGTTCTTGTAAATTATGTCCTTCTCAACCGATATAAGCATTTACTTCATATCAGTTTGTTAACCTAACTCTAGCTACTTTTCTAAGTGCTGAATTGGGTTTTTTAGGAGTCATTGTTGTAACTTTAGTACAAACTCATCTTTTTTGAGGACATCATTTTGGAAGTTGTACTAATTTACCTCTTTTTAAAGAATTTTTAGTATATTGTAAAGCAGGAGACTTACTTTTTCTTACCTTATCTTTTCTACTTCTTTTTACTAATTGATTTATAGTAGGCATAATATTTAATTAATAATTAATAATCAAGAATCAATAACAAAATTAATAAATTTTATTACTAACCAGATAAAATCTAAAAAAGTCTAATAAAAAATTAACTTTTGTCAAAGAAAAATTATCTTTTTGACCAAGATGGAGATTTTCTTGCTTTTTTCTTTCCTGGTTTTTTTCTTTCGACTTTTCTAGCATCACGAGTCAAAAGTCATGCTTGTTTTAAAACTTTTTTATAAGATTCATCTTTTCAAGCTAAAGCTCTAGCTATACCATGTGAAACTGCTTCAGCTTGAGCACTTACTCAAGATCAAGAAACTTTTACTTCAAAATAAAAATTATCTTTTACTTTACAAATTTTCAATGGCTTAAAAACTACATCAAAAAGGTCTGATCTTGTAATATAGTCTCAAACCTCTTTTCAGTTTATTATATTTTTTCCAGATCACTCAAAAAGTCTTACTTGAGCAGAAGCTGTTTTTCTTCTTCAAACCGAATATAAATATTTGTTACTCATAATTTTTTATTAAATTATTATTATAAATCTATTTTCTCTGGTTTTTGAGCAGAATAAATATGTTCTTCTCATTCTACTAACTTTAGTCTAGCAAGCATTCATGCTCTTAATTTATTTTTTGGAAGCATTCAGCTAACTGATTTTTCTAAAGCTTTAGTAGGTTTTTTTTGTAATAACTTACCTAAAGTTATTTTTTTTAATCCTCATAAAAATCAACTATGAGAATAATAAATTTTCTTATCCATTTTATTTCATGTAGTTGAGATTTTATCAGAATTTATAACTATAACATAATCACCATTATCTACATGAGGAGAAAAAGAAGTTTTATTTTTTCAACTCAAGATATTAGCTAACTTAGTAGATAATCTTCATAAGTTTTTTCATTTAGCATCAACTATAAACCATTTTCTTTCTTCATTTGATAATTGTTTTGGCATTATTGTTTTCATAATTTTTTATATAATTATTAATAATATTAAGTAATAATATTAAAGTATTTCTAATAAAACTATTTTAGCTCCATCACCATCTCTATATTTAATAGGAGTAATTCTTGTAAATCAAGATTTTCTTTGATCTTTAAATTTAGGAGCTATATTTTTAAATAATTCAATTGAAGACTCTTTTGTAAATAAATATTGCATCACTTGTCTAATAGCAGTCATTTCATCTTTAGTATTTACAATATTTATAAGTTTATCTACCAATGGAACTATAGCTTTAGCTTTTTTAGGAGTAGTTTTTATTGACTTATGTAAAAATAAATTTGTCAATAAATTTCTCTCCATAGCTTTTCTATGACTAAAAGTTTTTCAATTAAATTTTAAGTTTTTTCTAACTCTATGTCTCATATTAAAATAATTATGTATATATTATAAATTATTTAATTTTAAATTAAAGTTATTAATTTTTAATCGTCTCAAAGTAATTTCAAACCTCTTTCTGATAAAGCCTCTCTAATTTCGGACATTGCTTTTTTTCAAAATCATTTTATTGAAGAAAGTTTAGTTTCAGTACACTTTGTTAATTGTTCAACAGATAATATATTTCAATTAATCAAAGCATTTAAAGTTCTTGGTGATAATCACATAATTTCTATAGGAGTATAAGTTTCTTTTTCCAATTCTTCTTTAATTTCTTCTTTTTCTTTTGCAAGTAAATCTTTTAAATCATTTATAAACTGTCATTCTATCTGTAATGATTCTTCATTAAAAATTGAATAATAAGAAGAAAGCATATTTGAAGAAAATTTTAAAGCATTAACAGGAGATATAACTCAATTAGTAGTAATTGTTAGCTCTAGTGAATCTAAATTAGTTAAATCTCAAACTCTTATATCTACAACATCAAATTTAACATTCAAAACTGGTGAAAAGTTTGCATCTAACAATAAAACATTAACATCATCTTCTCTTTTTTTAAGTTCTTCAATTCATAAATATCAAACTGATTTTTCAACTCTTATTTCAATATCTAAATTCATTCAATCTTTATCAATTTCTGTTATATATAAATCTTTATTTAAAATTTCAACTCAAGCTGGTGTTTTAATATCTCAAGCTGTTACAATTCAAGCTTTATCTTTTTTTAATTTTAACCATTCTATTCATTGATCACTTTTTGAAACAACCAAGTTTTTTAGATTTAACATTATATCTAATATAGTATTTTTTATTCATGGTAATGTAGAATACTCATGACTTACTCAAGAAACTTTTATTCAAGTAACCTTAGTTCATGGTATACTTGATAACAAAACTCTTCTTAAAGAGTTTCATAAAGTAATTCAATATCATCTAGGAAGCGGTCAAACATTAAAAGTAGAAGTATTAGAGTCTATATCTACTTGTTTAATTTTAGGAATTCATATGACATTATGTATTATATGCATCTTTTTTTAATTATGAAATAACAATAATAAAACTATTTAGAATAGAACTCAACAATTTTTTGTATATCAATAATTTGATCAAAGTCTTCTTTAGTTGGTAATGCTTTAATTGTTATTTTAAGATTTTTAGGATCTACTTCTATCCATTTTGCACTAGAAACAGAACCTTTATTTTTCTTAGAAAATTCTTCTAACTCTTCTAATAAAGATTTATATAAAGGACTTTCTTTTTGTTTATCTCTAAGCTCTATTACATCTCATACTTTTAATGAAATAGATGGTATAGAAACCTTAACTCAATTTAATTTAAAATGAGCATGACTAACAAACTGCCTAGATTGCATTCTTGTTCTTGAAAAATTTGCTCTATATAAAACATTATCTAATCTCAACTCTAAAAGTTGAAGCATTTTTTCTCAAGTNGTTCATTCAGCTTTTGATTTTAATGCTTTTTTATAATAAGATAAAAATTGTTTTTCTGATAAACCAAACATTCTTTTAGCAATTTGTTTTTTTCTTAACTGAGTTCAAAACTCAGAAGTTTTTCTAGATTTTAGAATAGCTCTTTTTGAATTAGATAAATCATATTTCTCAGTTCCAAAAAGATTTATTCATTCTCTTCTACATAGTTTTTTCTTTGGTCAAGTGTAACGCATGTCTAATTAAAGATTAACAATATAATAAATTAAAACAAAAGTAAGTTATTTTTTTTTATAATTTTCTTACTTTCTTTTTTCTACATCCATTATGAGGAATTGGAGTTATATCAAAAATAGATCTTATTTCTAATCAAGCAGAAATCAACCCTCTAATAGCTTGTTCTCTTCAAATACCTATTCATTTAATATAAACATCAACACTTTCTAAAGAGTGCAGAGTTTTAGCTTTAGATCATGCTTGTTCTGAAACAACTTGTGCAGCATAAGGAGTAGCTTCTCTAGCTCATTTAAATCATGCACTTCATCAACTTCACCAAGTTAAAACATTTCCTTTCTCATCAGTTATAGAAACTATAGTATTATTAAATGATGCCGTAATATGAGCTTGTCATACTTGCACTATTTTTCTAGTTTTTTTAGAAGGCTTTTTAGTAGTCTTTACCATAATAAATCTTAAAAGTTAACAATTAATATTTAGTATATAAAACTATTTTTTCTTATTTGCAATAGCAACAGCTCTTCACTTTCTTGTTTTTGCATTAGTTTTAGTATTTTGTCATCTAACAGGTAATCTTTTTTTATGTCTTTGTCATCTATAACAATTAATTTCTTGCAATCTTTTTATATTATCAGAAACTTGTTTTCTTAAATCTCATTCAATTAAATAGTTTTTTAACTCATTTCTAATTTTATCTAAATCATCTTCAGATAAAGTTTCAACTTTTAAAGTTTTTTCAATTCAAACTTTTTTAAGAATTTGATTAGCAGTAGATCTACCAATTCAATATATATAAGTTAAAGCTATTTCTACATGTTTACCTCTGGGTAAATTTACTCAAGCAATTCTTGCCATAAATTAAATAATTAAAAAATTAATAGCTAAAAACTGACAATTAATAACTTAACAATCAACTAATTAACATCTCTTAGTTTATTATAAAATTATCATTGTCTTTGTTTATGTTTTGGATTACTACAAATAACCCTAACAACTCATTTTCTTTTTATAATTTTACATTGGTCACAAATTTTTTTTACAGAAGCAGAAACTTTCATGTTAAATATATTAATTAAATAATAAATACTAAAATATCATTAATATTATTAAAAAAGAATAAAAAATTATCGTAGCTATTTTTTTCTAAAAACTATTCTTCACTTAGTAAGGTCATAAGGACTCAATTCTACTAAAACTTTATCTCATTCTATAAGTTTTATAAAATTAATTCTCATTTTACCACTTAAGTATCATTTAATAATTTCTCATCAAAACTCATCTGGTAATTGAACTTCAAATACCAGATTAGGTAGGGCTTTAACAATAGTCCCCTCTACCTCTATTTTATCTTCTTTTTTTGACATATATTAAATATGTTTTAAATTAATAGCCATAAGATTATATTGAAAATATAATAATTGCAAAACTTTTTTAATTTTTTTTATAAATTATGTAAAAATTTAATATTTATTTTTTGTATAAACTCTAACTTTTTGTTTATTTAACAACAATATTTATTATTCTTCAAGGTACATATATTTCTTTTAATATTTCTTTTCATTCAATCCACTTTTTAACACTAGGATTATTTTTAGCTATTTCTAATACTTTTTCACTTGTTTTATTTTTATCTATCTCTATTTCTCATCTTACTTTTCATGAAACCTGAACAGCTATTTTAACAGTATCATTAACAATCATTTCTGGATCNTATTTTGGCCAAGGNTCTAANTGAATAGAATTAACTTTTTGTTTATTCATTCTTTCCCAAAGTTCTTCAGCTAAGTGAGGAGCAAAAGGATTTAAAAGTATTAAAAAAGTTTTTCTCCATTCTCTTTGAAGCTCTTTACAACTAGGAAGTCANTTATTTACNAAAATCATAAGAGAAGCTATTGCTGTATTAAATTTATAATTCTCAATATCTTCTCAAACCTTTTTAATAGTTTTATGAAGTAACTTCATTGTTTCTTTATCATCTTTATTTGATATTTTAGCCTCAGCTGTAAATAACCTTTCTGATTTATCTAAAAATCTCCTAACTCAAATAATTCATTTAGTATCCCAAGGAGCTGATTCTTTAAAATCAGACATATACATCTCATACAATCTCAATGCATCAGCTCAATACTCTTTAACTATATCATCAGGATTTATAACATTTTTAAGACTTTTTGACATTTTAGAAACTATTCTATTAACCTTTTCTCAAGTTTCTATTTCATAAAATCATCAATTTTTTTCCTCAACCAAGTCATTAGCAAGTAATCATCAATTTTTTCTTTCAAAAGCATGAGCTAGTATCATTCATTGATTTCTAAGCCTATAGAAAGGTTCATCATAACTTACAACTCCTATATCATATAAGAATTTATGCCAAAATCTAGCATACAATAAGTGTAGTACTGCATGTTCTGCTCAACCTACATATGAATCAACTTGTCACCAATACTTTTCTATATCTTTATCTACTAAACATTTATCATTATTATTATCCATATATCTAAGATAATACCAACAACTTCATGCCCATTGAGGCATAGTGTTTGTTTCTCTTTTACCACTTAAATTTTCTGCTAATTTTACATTAACAAAATCTGAAACTTTTGCAAGAGGTGAGTTTCAATCTCAAGCTGGTTCAAAGTTATCTATTTCTGGTAATTCTAGAGGCAGTCTATAATCACAAACTATTTTAGAATACATTCAATCATAAATACGAGAAAATTCTTTATCTCAAATCATCAAAATATTAGAATCTTTTATCCAAGCATCTTTACAACTAGATTTTGGTAGTTTTTCTAAATCTTTTTGATCTAAATGTATTAAAGGAATTGGTTCTCACCAGTATCTTTGTCTAGAAAACAACCAATCTCTAAGTTTATAATTTACTTTTTTCCTTCAAAATCATTTTTTTTCTGCAAATTCAGTCATTTTTACTTTAGCTTCCTCTGATGTTAATCAAGTAAATTCTCATGAATTAACCAATATTCAATAATCAGTAAATGCTTTTTTGGATAAATTTAATTTTCATTTTTTAGGTAAAATAGACTCAACAATTTTTAAATTATATTTTTTAGCAAACTCAAAATCTCTTTGGTCATGGGCAGGTACAGCCATTACAGCTCATGTACCATAATTACCTAGCACATAATCTCAAATCCATAAAGGAACTTTTTCATTGCTAAATGGATTTATAACATAACTTCATGTAAAAACTCAAGTTTTTTCTTTATTATCCTGAGTTCTATCTTGATCAGATTTTTTAGAAGCATTATCTATGTATTCTAAACAAACCTCTCTTTGTTCTGGAGTTATAAAGTCCATGACATTTTTATGATCTGGAGCTAATACAGCATATGTCATACCAAAAACAGTATCTATTCTTGTTGTATATACTGATATATATTTAGATTCATCATCTGATTTTTTCATATCAAATTCACAACCTTCAGATTTACCAATCCANTTTTTTTGCATTTCTTTTATACTTTCTGGCCAATCAAGTTTATCTACATCTTTTTCTAGTCTATCGGCATATTTAGTAATTGCTAAAACCCATTGTCTAAGTTTCTTTTTTTCTACTTTTGTACCACATCTTTCATGAGTAAAATCATTTAATACTTCTTCATTTGCTACAGATGTTTTACAGTGAGGACAATAATTTATAGGTAGGTCTTGCTCATATGCTAGACCTTTTTCAAATAATTTTAAAAAAATCCATTGAGTCCATTTAAAGTATTTTGGATCAGTTGTATCTATTTCTCTATCCCAATCATAACTAAATCATAGTTCTTTTATTTGTCTTCTAAAATTATCTATATTTTTATCTGTTGTTATTCTAGGATGAGTTCAAGTTTTTATCGCATAATTTTCTGCAGGAAGTCAAAAAGCATCCCATCACATTGGATGTAATACATTGTATCAACAAGCATTTTTATATCTAGCTATTATATCGTTTGCAGTCATTCATTTAGGATGTCCAACATGAAGTCAAGCTCATGAAGGATAAGGAAACATATCTAGACAATAATACTTTGGTTTAGAAAAGTCATTTTCTACTTTAAAAGTTTTATTTTCTTCCCAATATTTTTGCCATTTCTTTTCTATTTCTTGATGATTATACATAAAGTTTCTTTTTATGGGTTAAATATATAAGAGCATTATATATATTTTTTATAAAATTCTAATTTAATTTTGAATTTTTAATTTTATCTTTATAATTAGCAAAATTATATACTAATTTATTAAAATATGTGAAAGAATATTTATTATGCTATGATATGAATATGAGCCTTATTTGGATTAATTGTATATTTTCAAAATATGATTTATAATGCTAATGTTTTTACTCCTTTTTGACCAGTTAAAACTCCAACATTAGTAATGTGGAGCTTTATATCTTGAGCTTTAGTATGATTTTGATTAGCTAAAACTATTTTCTCTAAAAATAATTATGAATACTGATGAGATGATAATAAATTTTAATAATAAAAAAATGGCAATTGCCATTTTTTTATTTTATGCTGCTCATAGAATTCAAAGTATCCATTTAACAAGACTACCAGCTATAAATATAACAAGTAATCAAATTCATCATTGAATAAGAATAGTTTTTCAATTTTTAACTTTGTCATCATTTCAAGCAGCAGTAAGAATTTGAAATCAACCCCATAAAGCATATGCTACAGCAAGAATATATAAAAAGGTCATAAGATTTCAAATATATCATTGTAAAGCTGTTTCTAATTGTCTTTCTTCTCATATTATATCATCAGTAGCTCTATTAGTTCAAAACTTATCTGCATTAACATTTAAATAGTTTAATCATACTAAACTCAGTCAAGCAGCTCCATAAAAACTTTTTTTTATTATATTATTCATAAAAATTTTGTTAAAATATAAATAACACAAGCATTATAATATTTTTTTCTTAAAAAAGCAAATTTTTTTCAAATTCTACCTTGATATATTTAAAAAATATATAGAATATGTTTTTGTTGTTTATAACAGAATGTATTCTTACTTATTAATAATCTGTTAAATGTCAGAATTTTTAGAAATAAAATGAGCTAGAACCCATAACTTAAAAAATATAAGCCTTAAAATACCTAAAAATAAATTAACTGTTATTACTTGAGTTTCATGATCAGGTAAATCAAGTCTTGCTTTTAAAACTATTTATAATGTTTGACAACAAAAATATCTAGAAAGTTTATCTAGTTATGCTCGCATGTTTATATGATGAGTTTCTGAAGAAGCTTTAGTAGAAGACATAATTTGACTTTCACCAACTATTTCTATTGATCAAAAAACAACAAATAAAAATCCAAGGTCAACCGTTTGAACTATAACAGAAATATATGACTACTACAAATTATTATATCTACATATGTGAAGTAGAAAATGTAGTGTTTGTTCTAGTGATATTAAAAAAGATACTTTAAATAAAGTTTTAGAAGATATATCTAGTTTTGAATTAAAAACAAAATTTATAATAAAATATAATATATTTTCAAATAAAAAAAACTTAAGTCTTGAAGAAATTAAAAATAAAGTTTTAAACTCTTGATTTATAAGATACTCTATTTGACAGGATATTTACACTGTTAATGATAATCCAAATATAGATTTTTCTAAAAAATTAAATGTGGACATAGTTGTAGATAGACTTGTTGTTAAAGATTATAATATAGAAGGAAACCTAGATATTAAAAGACTCAAAGATAGTTTAGAGCTTGCTTTTGAATTATGATCTTGAAGAATATCAATAGATTTTTTATTAGAAGACAAAACTATAACTAAAAACTATTCAAATAAACTAATTTGTAATAATTGTTGACATATTCCTCCTGAGCTAGATATATCTAGTTTTTCTTTTAATTCTCCTGCTTGAAGTTGTAAAAGTTGTCATTGACTTTGAGAAAAAGCTGTCTTTTTAGAAGAAAATATTATAAATCCTAAATTTAGTATAGCTGAATGAGCTGTAAAACCTTGGTTTTGAAATAATTTTTATTCAGAGCTACTTATAAAAGTATGTATTTCAAATAAAATAGATCCAAATATTCCTTATTATAAACTAACAAAAAAACAAAGAGATATAATACTTTATTGAACTTGAGATAAGACATATACAATAAGTCCTAATAATAATTTTTCAAAAAAAGNATATAATTCAAAATATTTATGAGTTATAAATATNTTAACACAAAANTATTTATCTTGAGATCTAGAAGANTCAAAACTTTATGATTATGTTCAAACTATAGATTGTCCAGAATGTAATTGACATAGACTTAATAAAGAATCTTTATCAGTTTATTTTAAATGATTAAATATTTGAGAATTATCTAATTTATCAGTAGATAAAGCTATAGAGTTTTTTTCAAATATTAAATTAACAAAAAGTGAAGAAAAAATAAGTAAAAACATACTTAAAAATATAAAAGAAAGACTTGAATTCTTAAAGTGAGTATGACTTTGATATATAACTATTTCAAGAAAAGCAAATACACTCTCAGGTTGAGAATCACAAAGAATTCGTCTAGCTACACAAATTTGAACTCGTTTAGAGTGAATTATTTATGTTCTTGATGAACCATCTATATGACTTCATCCAAGAGATAATGATATGCTTATACAAAACCTTAAAAAATTAAGAGATCTATGAAATACTTTGATAGTAGTTGAACATGATGAAGATATTATGAGAAATGCTGATCATATTGTAGATATATGACCTTGAGCTTGAATTCATGGTTGAGAAGTTGTTTTTGAATGATCTTTTAATGAAATAATTAAAGATAAAAAATCTATAACTTGACCTTATCTATCTTGAAAACAAAAAGTTTTTATAGATAAACCTAAAAGAAAAATAAAAAACTTTATTGAAATAATATGAGCTAAAGAAAATAATTTAAAAAATATTAATGTAAAAATTCCTCTAAATAATATTGTTTGTGTAACATGAGTTTCAGGTTCAGGTAAATCATCACTAGTAAATAAAGTATTATCTACTTATTTATCTAATAAACTAAATAGATCTAAAAAGTCATTATGAAATTTTAAATCCATAAATTGACTAGAACATATAGATAAAACTATAATAGTGGATCAATCTCCTATTTGAAAAACTCCTCGTTCAAATCCAGCAACTTATACTTGAGTTTTTACACATATAAGAGAAGTTTTTGCTATGACTCAAGAAGCAGAAATGAGATGATTTAAAGCTTGAAGATTTAGCTTTAATACAAAAGCTTGAAGATGTCCATACTGTGATTGAGAGTGAGTCAAAAAAATAGAAATGCATTTTTTACCACCTGTATATGTTAAATGTGAATATTGTAATGGTACTAGATACAACAAAGAAACTCTAGATATTACTTTTAAAGGGAAAAATATAGCTGATGTTTTGAATATGACAGTGGATGAAGCAATAGATTTTTTTTCTAATCAACCAAAAATTACAAAAATACTTTCAGTTTTACAAGAAGTATGACTTTGATATATAAAACTTTGACAATCATCAACTACACTATCAGGTTGAGAATCTCAAAGAATAAAGCTATCAACTGAATTATCTAAAAGATCTACAAGCAAGACATTTTATATTTTAGATGAGCCTACTACTTGACTTCATTTTTCAGATACACAGAAACTATTAAATATACTTAATTCTTTAGTTGATAGATGAAATAGTGTACTTGTAATTGAACACAATATGGATGTTATTGTAAATTCTGATTATATTATAGATATGTGACCTGGTTGAGGAGATAAGTGATGAGAGGTAGTAGTATGTTGAGATGTAGAAACTGTTAGAAAATGTAAAAATAGTTTTACATGACAAGCCATAGATAAATATTTAAGTAAAAAATAAATAAAATACCTATCTAAAATAGATAGATATTTTATTTACACATTATTTATAATATATCTATTTCAGTTATTATCTTCTACATAAACATCATTATTTATTAAGAAAATTTTATTTATTTCAAAATCAACTTCTTTTATTAAATCCATTTTTTTTGTATTTTTATTATATTTAATAATTATATCTCAATATGTATTTTGAAATCAAAAATTATTTTTTTTCTCTTTTTCTTTTTTATTAATAATACCTAAAATATAATCACCTCTATCTATAAAATCATAAAAAGTATAAAAGTATTCTAAATTATTAGTATTTATATTATATAAAAATGTTCATTTATCAGTATTTATAAAAACAATATTTCATTGAATTTTTGAGTAATTAATAGGTGTTGCTAAATTAAAGCTAAAAACACTATTATTTTTTAAATCAAAAATAAATTTCCTATTTCAAAGTTCAACTAAAATTTTTGAATTATTATGTAATATATCATAAATATTAATATCAATATATGGAGATTCTAAAAAATCATATAATTTTCTAGATTCTCAGTTTAAAATATGATAAAGAGACAATTTATTTCATTCTTGTTTTTCAAATCCAAAATATCATAAGTCTTTTAAGTCAAAAAACTTAAAAAAATTCTTTCTATAATTAGATATTTCTTTAAAATATTCTATATTATTTCAAGACTTTTCTACTTTAACCTTATTTAAATCAACTTTTTTTTCTAAATTTATATCTATTATTTTTTTAGTATTTCTTTTTAGTTTTATATGAGAAGTNTATGTATGATATCAATCTTTTGAAACTTTTATGATATAATTTACAGCACTTACTTTTCATAAATNACAATTTGAAACATCACAATAAAANTCATAANTTAATCTAGAATTTGTAGANTTAATTTCAACATAAAAATCATCTACATTTGAATTTAAACTTAATTCTGCAAGATTAAATACAAAATAAAAATAATAAACTAAATATAAAAATCAAGCTCAAAAAATAAGCATAATAACTCAAAAAATCCTTTTTCTCATTTTTAAAAGTATTAAAAACTAATTTGCATTATTATACAGCTATTATATAATATTACAAAATTATATATAAAAAATAATAAAATATGATAATTGATTGAAAAAAAGTTGCTAAAAATATTTATGAAAACCTAAAAAAAGAGATAAAAAGCCTAAAAAACAAACCCAAACTAGTAGCTATTTTAGTTTGAGATAACTCATCTAGTTTAAGATACATAGCTCAAAAAGAAAAATGGGCAAAATACATTTGAATAGATTTTGAATTAATACATTTTGATAAAAATATAACTCAAAAAGAACTAGAAGAAAAAATAATTTCTCTAAATAATGATGATTTAGTTTCTTGATTTATAGTTCAACTTCCACTGCCAAAACACNTAAAAGAAAATGAAATAATCAATTTAATAAATCCAGATAAAGATGTAGATTGATTTCATCCTATAAATCAATGAAAAGTAGTATTATGAGATGAAGGATGATTAAAACCATGTACTCCTGCTTGAATAATTGAAATGCTAGATTTTTATAATATTGAAGTAAAATGAAAGAACATATGTGTTATTTGAAGAAGTAATATAGTTTGAAAACCAATTACAAATATGTTAATAAATAGACAAGCTAGTGTAACTAGCTGTAATAGTCTCACTAAAGATATAAAATATTATACAAAAAACTCTGATATAATAATAAGTGCAGTTTGAGTTCCCAAATTAATAAATAAAGATTTAGTATGAGATAAAAAAACAATTATAATTGATGTATGATTTAGTATAGTTGAATGAAATATATTTTGAGATGTAGATTTTGAAGAATTGATAAATTTATGACACGATGTAAGTCCTGTGCCATGATGAGTTTGAAGTCTAACTGTCGCTGTTTTAATGAAAAATACACTTAAAGCTCACAAAATAAAAAATATTTCTATAAATAAATAGACTTTATTTTATAATTTTATGTTGAATTAAAAAATAAAGTCTTATAATTTGATAAAAAATATTTTAAATTTTAAAAATTTTTCCAGAGTTTACTTAGAATAGTTTATCAAAAACAAATTATCATGAAAAAACAATATATATTTTTAATTTTAATATTTATTATTCTCTATTTACTATACTTGATAGTTAGCTATAAATATAAAGAATTTATAGTTAATAATCATTTAAATGATATAAATAAAATTAATATTTCTACAAAAGAAAAAATAAAATATCAAAAAGAAGAAATAATAAGAATAAACACAAGAGCATATAAAAATAAAAAATTAAAGGAAGACCAATGATATATTAATATATGAGAAAAAGTAATAGTACTTGTATGACCTAATAAAAATACTAAT
>Ga0052835_100018_pt1 | contig 18247 bp, 15 predicted proteins | sample Wilsouwater61714_FD_53172 | JGI IMG/M metagenome (GOLD analysis project Ga0052835, IMG submission 53172) | Hot spring water microbial communities from Wilbur Hot Springs, California, USA - Wilbur source water - 6/17/14 | ecosystem: Environmental > Aquatic > Thermal springs > Unclassified ...
ATCTTATTATGTCTTTAATAAATTTATCTGATATAAAAACTATAAATAACAATAAAACTACCATAGATATAAAAGAACTAATTGATGAAGTAATAAAAAATTATTCAAGTAATATAAAAGACCAAAATATAAAAGTTGATATAATTTTGGATAATAAATTGGTTATAAATTGATATAGGGAAGAGTTATATATTGTTTTTTCTAATCTAATAAATAATGCTATAAAATACAATTCAAATCTTTGAATTATAAATATAAATATAAAGGATAATAAAGTTTTGATAAAAAATACTACTACTAATATAGAAAAAATAAATCTGTCAAAGATTTTTGATAGATTCTATAAATGAGATGANTCAAGAAATACNGCTTGATTTTGAATATGATTATCTTTAGTTAAAAATATTTGTGATAAAAATAATTATTATATAGATGTTTATAGGGATTGAGATTGTTTAGTTTTTGAGTTGAAATTTTAAAAAAGTTAAGACATATGTCTTATTTTTTATTTTATTTTTTTATAAATTCAAAATTTTATATAAGTTTTTTTAATTCTTGAATTACTTCTTGTTCTACTTCATATAAATTTGAATTTTTTATTAAAAATCAACTNGCTAATTTATGTCATCATCCTCACCATTTAGAGCAGAANTCTGATAAATCTATATCTGTATTTTTTCATCTAAAAGTTCATTTTACACCTCAATCTATTTCATATAATAAAAATCATACTTTTATACCTTCAATAGTAATTATAAACTCATCAATAAGTCATCATAAGTCTTTATCATTAGTGTTTGTTTCTAGAAAATCATTTTTAGAAACAGTATTCCAAATTATTTGAGAATTATTTATATCTTTTAGATTTTCAAGCACTTTTCACCATAATTTTATTTTAGAATATTTTTTCTTTTTAAATAGATTTATAATTATATCTTGATGAATAGGATTATACTTTAAAAGTTCTGATGCTATTTCAAATGTTTTACTAGTAGTATTTTTATTTGTGAAATTATTTGTATCAGTTATTATTCACATAATAAGTAAACTTGAGATATGATTATCTATAAGATTTTGCTTTTCTAAGAAAACAATAATTTCATAAACTAATTCACAAGTACTAGACGAATTTGTATTTACAATATTTATATCACCAAAAAGGGGATTAGATATATGATGATCAATATTAACTATAGTTTTTGAATTTAAAAAAGTATTATTTTTTTCATAAACACTTCACATTTGTTCAGTTGCTGCTACATCAAAGGTAATTATTAAGTCTGGATCATATTTTTCTATATCAAGATTAGGCTCAAAAATCTCTTTTTTATTTAAAAAGTTAAAAATATCAGGAGTTTGTTCTTCATTTATGGCTTTTATACTATATCACATTTTTTCTAATAAAAAATAAAATGCTCATAAGCTTCAATAAGCATCTCAATCCATTCTTCTATGATTTATTAAAAGTATTTTACTTGCTTTTTTAAGTTCTTCTCCAAATTTTTTAATTTCATTTTTTATTTTCATAATTTGTTTTTTGAGTTGTAAATATTAATTAATCTCTTCTTTTATTATTTTTTCTACTTCAATTTCATCTATATTTCAGTCAATTATATTTTTAACTTTAAAAACAAGTTTATTTTCAGTTTTATCTTCACCATTGTATAGTACTTTTTCTATAGTTTCTCAAGGAATTGGAAATCTTTCTAATTCTTCAGTTATAAAATAACTTAAAGTTACAGCATGATACTCATTTTCATTTAGTAATAACTCACTAAAATCCACTTCTAGAGAATTCAATACTTCCTCAAAGTTAACTCAAGGATAAAAAATGAATTTATTTTCTCAAATTTTTCTTATTTCATCTTTTTCTTTATCATATTCATCTCTTATCTCTCAAAATACCTCTTCAATTATATCTTCAAGAGTAACAAGTCAAGCAACTCAACCGTATTCATCACTTACTATTGCTAGATGTTTTCTTGAATTTCTAAATATTTCAAGTAATTTATCAATAGGAAGATTTATTGGTATTTTTATTACTTTATTTAGGTTTTTTAATTCTTTTAATTTTTTATTTCAATTTCATTTATTTTTTTCTGTTAATAAATATCTTATATTTACTACATACTCAATTTTATCTATAGTTTCTATATATACAGGTATTCTTGAATGAGTTTTTGAAAGTATAAATTCTATTGCTTCTTCTACAGTTGAGTTTATATTTAAAGCATCTATTTTCACTCTAGGTGTAAAAATTTCTTCTACTGTTATTTCAGAAAATTCAAGCATATTTTTTATTTTTCTATGTTCTGAATCTTCTAGTGTTCAAGAAGTTTTTCATAAATCTATAAATGATTCAATTTCTTCTCATGATATTGATTCAATTTTTTGTTTTCAAGTAGTTAGTTTTATTATTATTTCTATTATATATAATAAAGGTGAAAAAATAATTATTAAAAATTTATAAGGTTTAGCTATTGCAAGTGATATAATTTCAGCATTTTTAGTTGCAAAACTTTTAGGAACTATTTCTCAAAACATTAAAAGTAAAAATGTTATTACTCAAGTTGATATTCATATAGCTAGTGATTGTTCAAGATTATGACTAGAAGCTATAGAAATAGCTATTTGAGTAGCTAGAGTAGCAATATATACATTAACTAAATTATTTCAAATAAGTATAGTTATTAAAAGTTTATCATTTCTTTCCTTTATATATTGAAGATCTTTTGAAAAAAGTTTTCATTGTTTAACAAGTAAATCTACTTTATGCTTAGCAATACTCATCAGAGCAATTTCTGAAGCCGAAAAAAAAGCAGATAATATAAATAATATTAAAAATAAAAGCAAGGAAAGGGGGTCCATTTTAATTTTTATTAGTTATAAATTTTGTAAATTGTTCTTTATTATATAAATTTTTTTAAATAAGCAAATTTATTTAAAATTCATTCTTTTCTATAAAATTTCTTAAAATATCTTGTATAGGGTTGTTTTGTATATTTATAATTTCATTTGTTGTTACTATCATTGATAAAAGTAGTATATATGGGCTTTGTTTTAGTATTTCAAATCAATTAAAATCTATATTTTTTATTTCCGTAATATTTATTTCAGATAATTTTTGAGTATGATTTATTCAGAAACTTAAATAATCAATATTTAATATATATTTTTTTATAAAATCATTACTTCATCATCATAAGAAAAAAAAGTTTGAAGGAATTATACCATCTTTTATTATTTCACTAATTTGCACAATAAGACTTTCTTTTAATACATTTAAAAATTCTTTTTTTTCATCTATATACATATTTTCATCATTTATTTTTTCTAATATATCTAGTTTTGTCTTATTGTGATTTTTCTTTATGTTTTTTATTAAATCATTTATTCATATATTTGTACTGTTAAATCAAATAATACTTCAATTTTTTTGTATTATAATTGTTGTTTTTGTATCTCAAATATCAAAAAATATTATATCACTATAAGCATAATTTGTTTTTTCAAATAATTTAGGAATACAAAATTCACTAGGCAGAATTGATTTTATATTTTTGTCTATGTGATTTACTATTTTATGTATTAGATTGTATCTAGAATTTGGTATAAAAATATTAAGAGTTGAAATACTTACTTCTTTTCATGTAAATCATATAGGATTTGTTACTCTATAACAATCAATAGATACTTGAGTAATACTGCTTGTTATTAGCTTCATATCTACATCAAAAAATCCCGTATTTTTTGATATATCTTTTTTTGCCTTTTCTAAAGCTTTTTTCTCTACTTTTGATATAATTTTATCTAATTCTTTTATATCTATTTCTTCTTCATGATTTACTCTACTATATATTATTTTATCAGCAGATGATACTATATTTAAGGTAGGAATATTTATAATTACATCTTTAGGATTATAATTATATCATTTTAATAATTTTGAAATTCATTTTTTTATGGTTTCTCAAACTCAAAAAATGTCTCAAACTTCTCAAGCTATCATATCACTAGGTTCTTGTCTAGTGCTTTCTACATTTAAAACTTTTATTTCTCTATTTTTTATTTCACAAAGAGCTAATTTTACCTTATAACTACCTATATCTATTATTATTACTTTTTTTGAAGGTATTAATTTATTTATAAAAGACATATTTCTTTCTATATTAAGTTGTTATTTCTTTTTTTCATATTTTATTTAATAATTTATTTCATTCTTGAATATTTCAACTTGATATTAAAGCCATAGCTAGGTCTTCAGTTATTAATTTATCTCAAGGAGATATATTTAAAGCTCTTTTTAATATTGATATTCATTTCATATTTTCTCATAACATGTGATATGCCCATCATAAATTTCTTAATACTTCTGAATTATTAGGCATTAAAGAATTTGATTTTTCTAAATATTTAATAGATTTTTTAGGTTTATTTAATGCTAAACATATAAATCATTTTAAATAATTTCAAGTTGCTGATTCAGGATTAATTCATAAAGCAAAATCAATAGCTTTATTTGCTTTTGTCAATTTATTTAAATATAGATATATATCAGCTAATTCTTCATACAATCTGTAGTCATTTTGATTTGTTATTAATGTATTTTGAGCTAATTTTATAGCTTCATCAAAATTTTTATTGTTTTTTAGTTTTTCAATTTTATTTATAATTTCTTTTATCTCCATTTTGAATTTAAATTAATTATTAATTTAAGTTTATTTTAAACATATTATTTTAAAAATCAATAAAATATTTGTATTTAATGTTAAAAAATTGACTATTTTTATNAAAAATATATTATATTATNATAATATATAACTTTTTATATGATGATAATTTGAATTGATGAAGCTTGAAGATGAACATGGTTTTGACCAATAGTTTGATGTAGTTTTTGTTTTTTAGATGATGATATTAAAAATACTGATATCTTTAAATTGCTTACTGATAGTAAAAAATTAACAGTAAAAAAAAGAGAGTTGATTTTTCAAGAATTAATATTACTTTCAAGTCTTAAAAAACCTAAAATTGCTTTTTGAATATGAGTTGTAGATAATTATTTTATAGATGAATATTGATTATCTAAAGCTAATAATGAAGTTTTTAGAAGAAGTCTTNTTGACATTTCAAATAAATTANATATAAAAGACTATGACATAATTATTGATTGAAATTATAATTATGTTATAGANTGATTTGAAAAAAACNATATCAAATATGAAATAAAGTGAGACTTAAAATATAAAGAAATTTCTGCTGCATCTATAATAGCAAAAGTTTTTAGGGATAAAATAATGGATACTTATTGACTATTGTATCCATGATTAAGTCTTGAAAGTCATAAATGATATTGAACTAAAAAACATAGGGATTGTCTATCTAGTAAAAAAGATATTACATCTTTTCATAGATTTTCATATACTCCTATTAAAAAAATTTTATATAAATAAGTTAATTATATATGAATAAATTAAATGAATTATTTGAGTCTTTATATAACTCTAAAAAGTGAATTACATCTAGGGTTAATTCGGTTACTGATAGATGGGAACCATCACAAGAACAAATTGATGAATATAGAAAGCACAATTTTACTGAAAAAGAAATAATGGAATACAAAACTATTATAAAAATGTGACTTAGTCCTCAGGTTTTTAGAGAAATGTTAAATTCTTGAATGTTGGTAGAAGATATACTTTTATGACTAGAGTTAGATATAATTAAGACTGATACAAAAAATTAAAACAAAAAAAATTAGAGTATGAAGCAAGTATTAGATGATAGAATTATAAATATAGACAAAAACTTATTTGATAATAAGTTTTTGTTTTATTATCAAAAAACAGATTATTCTTCAAAAGATATAGAAGTATTTTTTATGTGAGATCTTTTATTGGATAAAGAAAATACTCAATTACTTTTAAATATAAAAGATAAATATGCTAGTTATTCAAATGTTTATAGTAGTGATGATGAATTTGATATTTTTTGTGATTTATTTAATTATGCAATTTCTAAAAATAAAAAAATCCATATAGTTTGAGTAACTTTAAAAAAAGAAATAGAAATGTTAGAAGAATATTATGAAAAACTTTGATTTTTAAGAGAAGATATAAATTGTTTTAATGTTGATTTTAGAGTTCCTTTAGTTACTGTCTCAGTTAATATAGAAAATCTTATGTGGAGATGAAGTGATTATAAAAGAATGAAAGAAGAAATATTTTTTATACCTCCTATTAGAGAATCTTGAGAAACAAAAGCTATGTTTAAGTGAATAAACAGGTGAGTTATAGCTAATATAAATATTTGAAAATTAACAAAAGAAAAAATAAACTTTCTACAAAACACTCTTGTATCTGAACACATACTACCTCTTACTTTATCAAAAGTGTTATATTACAATATTTCAAATATATGATTTTCTTGAGAAAAACAAGAAATAATATTAAAGTATTAAATCAAAAAAAATATTTGTTTTCGTGATAAAAAATAAATTATCAAAAACAAATAAAATTTAATACATTAAGGTGAATTNTTGGTGTGAGATAAGATAGATNTGCCAAAATAAAATTTAAACTAAATTTGATTTATTGATAAAAGTTATATAATAATAATATGTTATTATATAACTTTTTATTATGAAAAAACTAATATCTTTTTTATTATTAATTTTTTGAATTTATATTATTTTAATATTTGCTTCTCCTAAAATTTCATGAGAAATTGCAAAATTTTTAGGTATTGAAATTTTTAATGAAAAGGTTGTTTATTATAAGAATTGTATTGAGAATTTTGTTTTGAATTATGATATTGATTGACAAATAGATAGAGCAACCCAAAGTTATGCACAAATAAAATCTACTATAGAGGATACTATAAAATGAACTCAAAATACTATTGATAGTGTGAGAAATTGAATGATATCAGCTCAAGAGTCATTTGAAACTATTAAAGAACATATAGATACTACTAAGTATTATATTGATTTATTAACTAATACTCTTAAAAAAGAAGACTTAGATGAAAAAGAAGCTTCTGAAATAGAAAGTGAAATTCAAAAACTAGAAGCTCAATTACAAGAGCTTATTAATATGAGTGAAAATTTAGATCAATAATTAATAAAAATGATACTATCAGATAATAAAATAATGGAATTATTAAAATCTTGAGATTTGGTAGTGGAATCTCTAGGTTGATACGATATAGAAAAGCAAATATGACCAGCTAGTCTAGATTTTAGACTTTGAAATACTTTTAAATACTACAAAAGAAATAATCTAACACTACTAGATCCTAAAAAAGAAATACCAAAAGATTCAGTAGAATTGATAACTCTATGAGAAGAAACCCCTTTTATACTTCACCCATGACAGTTTGTTTTATGAGTAACTATGGAAAAAATAAAAATTCCATACAATTTAGTCGCTAGATGTGAATGAAGAAGTTCTATTTGAAGATTATGAATACTTATTCATTCAACAGCTTGATTTATAGATCCTTGATTTGAATGAACCATTACACTTGAAATTACAAATATAAATGAAGTTCCAGTTGCTTTGTATCCTTGAATGAGAATCTGACAATTTGCTTTTGAAAAAATAGAAGGGAAGGTTATAATCCCTTATGATAAAAGAAAAGGAAGTAAATATATGAATCAATTAAACCCTGAAGAGTCTAGAATAGATAAAGATTTATATTAAAAATAATAGTATTTTTTAATGAGACTGGATAAGTATTTATCTGTTAATTTTTGAATTTCTAGAAATAAAGCACAATCAATTATTAAAAATAAAAAAGTTTTAATTGATTGAAATATTGTTTCTAAAGTTTCATTTTTAGTTTGAGATAATGAAGTAGAATTACTTGAATTTGATGAGATTAATTATGTTTCTAGAAGTGCTTTAAAGCTTAAATGATTTTTAGAAAATAAAAATTTTAACTTTAAAAATTGTCTAGATATATGAGCTAGTACTTGATGATTTACTCANGTTTTACTTGAAAAATGATCATCTAAAGTTTATACTGTAGATGTATGAACCCTGCAACTTCATGAAAAAATAAAAAATAATAAAAAAGTTATATCTTTTGAAAATACAGATATAAGAAAATTTGATAAAAGTAATATAAAAGAAAAGCTAGATTTAATAGTAGTTGATGTTAGTTTTATATCATTAAATTTAGTTATTGATTCTATTTTAGACTTTAAAACAAAAGATACTGACTTGATACTTCTTTTTAAGCCTCAATTTGAAGTATGAAAAGATAATATAACAAAAAGATGATTACCTATAAACCAAAATATAATACAAAAAAAATTAGATGAATTTTTATTGACTTTATCAAAAAAGTGATTACAAATAATATCTTTAGAAAAATCAAATCTTAAATGAGAAAATTGAAATACTGAATATTTTATACACATAAAATAAACAATGGAAAAGGAAAGCTTAAACACAAAAAAAATATTAAATTCAAATGAAATTCAAGACAAAATAAATGAANTTATACCATCAGATATACTATATATTATAAATAATATAAAAAATAATACTATAAATATTATAGATAATGATAAAGATACAATAATAACTTTTTTAAGAGAGAATTATTATAGATTTTCTATTGATGATTTAAAGTATTATTTTTGAAAAATTCTTACAAATCCTGAATTTATATTATATATAAATAAATATATAAATAATGTATTAAAAAATATATTCTTAAATAATCAATCATATGATTTTGAAAATATATCTTTTTGTATGTTTTTGATTTGATGATGAAAATATAATAATCCTTTAAAAGATATAGATAATTATGATTTTAAGATATTATCTTACATTTTAGATGAGAATATTGAGAATATAAAAAATGCAAAAAGTGATTTTGAGTATCAAATTTTTTTTGATAAGTTTTATAATACTTGTGAATTATACAATAAATTATCTATTTTTAATCAAATAGATATTAAAAGATATCATTTAATATATAAAGTTTTTTCTTTTATACATGAAAAAATTGAAAAATTATTTAGAGAAGTTCTAGATATTAATAATGAAAATCAAAATAAAATAAAAAATATACTGTGAAAAATGACAATTAATTTCTCACATATTGTTTATAACGAAAAAAAATCAGATTTAGATATAGAAGTTTTGAAAAAAATAATAGACAAACAAAAATATTGATATAATTTATCAAAAGATTCAGATTNTTGAAATGATTTAGANGAATTACCTCATATAGAGAAAGTATATTTATGAAATAAAACTTTAGTAATATATGATTTTATAAAAAATTATACAAAATCTAAAAGTTTTGAAAACTTACTAGAAGATAAAGAGTTTGTAGAAATATTAATAGATTTTTCTCAAGAATTGAATATTAAAGATTTTAAAATAACAAAGAATTCTATTTTGAATATGTTAAATTGAGTTTTATACTCTATTTATTTTAATGATGATAATTATAAATCAACAAAACAAGTAAATCCTTCATTTGTTTTATATGATTTTAACACATCAAATGACTCACATAAAGATTCTTATCAAATAGAAGCATTATATCATATTATTAGATTTAATAATATAAACGATAGTGAGCTTATATTATTATTAGAAAAATTATCACAAGAAAAAACTTATCAAAACTATAATTTTGAATATTTTAAATTACAGATTATATATTATATATTAGATACTTTACCAATTGAATCTATAGAAATAAAAATATTAGATAATCTTAAAAAAAATATTTTAAAAAATAAATTTAATACTCAACTAGTAGAACCATATTCTAGAATATATAAAATTCTTGCTTTTTTATACAGTGAATTATGAACTAACAATATTTTAAATGCTAAAAAAATGCATTATAAATTTTTAAAAATAACATGATTAGATTTAGCAAGTAAGCCTAAATGTCATAAACATAAAAAGTTTTTATTGAATATATGAAATGATTATTTATTTAAATCAAAAATTACATCAAAAATGTCAGATGATGATATAATAAAAATAGCAATTCAAGATTTATTAAAATTTAGAGACATAACTGATACAAAAAATAGAAATTTTGTAAATATTGAGTTATCAAAGTTATTAGATAAATTGGTTTATAATATTAATGTTAATGATAGTATATTATATATAAAAGAATTTTGTAAAATATTATGAGAAAAATTATTTTTTTGAATTGCTAATGTTGATATTATAGATACTAAAAATAATGATATTAACAAAAAAATTCATAACTGAATATGAGTACAATATTTGGAATTATTTAATTGATATAATTTAGAACTTACATACCCCAAAACACAAGAATTTTTATTTAATAAGCTTTATAAAAAAGAAAAAGATTATTTAACTTTAAATCTTAAAAATCTTATTAACTCTTATCTTAAGACAAAAGAAGCTCTTATTGATACTCACACTTGACTTCCAAATCAGGCAAAATTAAATATAGATTTAAAACTTNNNAANGANGTTACNTTTATAAATATAAAATTAAATACCATATCTTCTATAAATAAATGATATTCTTATAAATATTGAGATGAATATATTTTAAAAGTAGCAAAAGAGTTAAGTAAAAATCCTATAATATCACCTAGACTTTATAGACTTTCTTGAGTTCAATTTTGAATTATTATTACTAATGATGATTATTTACAAGAAGTTTTAGATTATATTAATAATATTAATATAACTTTTTTATGAAGTACAGATAAAATACATTGTCTTATTTGAGTATTAAAATCGTCTAGAGAAAGACATGTAGAAAATACAAATATAGCAATAGCTAGTATTAAAAATAAATGAGAAAATATATGTTTTTATGATGAAGAAAAACATAGTTCTGAAATATATAAAAAGTATTATGATACTTATTTATACCTTATACATGCTTTAAATGAAAATAGGGTAAAACTTTTTTATCAAGCAATAGTTGATTCTAAAACTAAAGAAATATATAAAAGAGAAGCACTTATGAGAATTGAAGATAAAGAAGGTTGATTTAAGTCTCCATATAATTATTTAGTTGCAGCTGAAAAATATAGTTTTTTATATAAGTTAACTAAATGATTATTTAAAGAATTATTTGATTTTGTATCAAAAAATCCAAATGAAAAAATATCTTTTAACATTACTTGAGCAGATTTAGAAGGAACAGATATAGTAGAAGTATTAAAAGATAAAGTTTTATCTTATTGAGTAGATCCATCAAATATAACTTTTGAAGTAGTAGAATCTTGATGGAATGATGATAGAAATAATATATATGTGATAAAAAAAATAAAAGAATTGTGATTTAAAATAGCAATAGATGATTTTTGAGCTTGATCTTCTTGAATAAATAGATTAAATGATTTATTGTCTCTAGATATACTTGATTATATAAAAATAGATTGAGAAATCATAAAAGGCTTAATATCAAATGATAAAAATATAAAAGAATCTTCAAAAGAAGATATACTATATTTAGTAAAAAAGGCTTGAATTTATAAAGATGAAAATTGAAATAGAAAGATAAAAGTAATTGCTGAGTATGTTGAAAATGAAGAAATATCTAAGATATGTGAAGATTTATGAGTAGATTATTTGCAATGATATTTATATTCAAAACCTGAAATATTTAAATAAAAATTTTAAATATAAATTTGACAATAATATAAATATATTGTTTAATATACTTGTAAGATTAAAATCTTACAAGTATATTATTTTTTATAACTATTGTGATTATGTTTTGAAGATAAATAAAAATAATATAGTTTTTTATGAAAAACTATAAAGCTTAGTTTATATCGAGGTATTGAGTTTATAAAAAAATTTATATATTCTCGATATATATGTAAAAAAACAAGATATCTTTAGATATCTTGTTTTGATAATTTTAGCATAAAAAAAATCAAGATGTGCTTGGTAGCATACTGATCTTGATTTTTGTTATATGACATTTCTCACATCAATCAAACTAAAAAATATTATATTGTTTGAAAGGGAGAAAAGTCTTTTTTGAAAACTTAATCCATAGTTTTCATCTCTTTAAAAAATAAAGATAAAATTTATCTATATTTTTTAAAGAAAAAACTTAACCTTCCTTGGGTGATTTTTTTAAGTCAGCTATTCACCTTGCTGCTTTGTTTTTGTATTTTTTTTAATAATTGTATTCATATTTTACTTTTTTATGGATTTTTATTAATATCTTTTATATTAAAATTAATTTATTAATTTCAATATGAAAAAGATATTAATTTTATTATCCATTTATTTTGTTTTTATTTTTGTTGTTTTTGTTTTTTAAGCGGGATTCTTACTGGATTAAGGTAAGTCCCTACATGGAAAGAAAAGTTTTTTTTAAAGAGCAGTTAATCAAATTTGAAAAAATTCAAATCAATTAACTTGCACATATATTATAATTAATATTCAAATATATTACTAATACTTTGACTTGACTATTTTTATTAATTATGTGTTATATAATATATAAATATGTGTTTTTCTCTATTTTAAAATAATTTAAGTATTTATATAAAAATATAAAAATAAAACAAATATTTAGTAAAATAATTAAAAAATAGCTCGAAAATCGAAGCTATTTTTTAAGTTATTGTTCATGATTTTTATACAATATTTTATTTTAAGATATTTTGTTAAAAAAATGTTTAAAAGTCTTAAAAATTATAATATTTCTCTAACTCCAACCTCTTATCATCAAATTGAAAAAGATTTCATGATGATAGCTTTTTTAACACTTCATAAACTATTTTTTTTGATACATTTTCTCAGTATATATTATCTTTTTTCATATTTTTATTTGCTATACTTCATTTTACTATATCACTCATTAATTTTGAATTTAGGGGAGGGCATAATACATTCGCTCAAGCTAATACTGTCTCAATTCTATCACTACCAAATCTTACAGTTACACATGGAGTTCAAACTATATTTGCTTCTTCTTGCATTGATCAACTATCTGTAACAATACATCAAGCAACACTTATCATATCTATTACTTCTGCATGATGAGCAAGTGCTTTTCAATAAGCTAAGTTATTAGGATAATTTTTAATTAATTTATTTAACTCATCTCTTAATCAAAAGTTATCTATTGCATTTTCTGAAGCATATAATCATAAAAAACATACATACACTCAAGATTCAACTAAGTTTTTAATCATGTAAAAAATAGACTTAAATCTGTTTATATTTTCACAATTTTCTCTTCTGTGAATAGTTATAAATATAAAATCTTTTCATTTCATATTTGGATATATTTCAAATGCTTTTGATTTTGAAATTTTAGATTTAGATATCATGCAAGCATCAACTATAGTATTTCAAACTACTTTTATATTATCACTAATATATCATTCTGATTCTAGAGTTTTTTTATACAAGTCAACCGGCACCATATAAAGTCATGTTGAAGGTTCTATGGTTTTAGTATCAAATTGTTCAGGAAAAGGTTCTATACTTCAAAGTTCATAAATATTTTTATCTTGTAGTGATTTATAATAAGTATCAAAATCAAAAATTCATTTTTCATAATCATCTAATAATTTATGATAAAATTCTTTTTTGGGTGTATGAGTTCTAATTCAAGCCTCAACATGAACTACAGCTACTTTATTTAAAAAAGATGCTTTATCTGCAGTAGTAGCAGTTAGTGTATCTCAATGCACATAAGGAATAGGATTTTTTCATAAATCATCCTTTAATTTTACAATAATATCTCAAAATCTCTCAACTATTAAAGCATATTTTTTATGAATTGAACCCCAAATATTTAAATTTATATCTACTTGCATTCAAAATTCTTCTAATACTCATTGAGACAAATTATAATCATAGTGTTGTCATGTATGAACTAACAATACAAGCTCTTTTTTTCTTTTTAATTCCAAATACAGGGGTGCTTGTTTAATTATATCTGGTTTTGTTGCTACTAATACAATATGGATGTTTTTTCTTTTATCATTTTTTAATTCAGTCCATAAATTTTCTCTAATAAATATTTCTTTTTCTTGCATTTTTAATTATTATTTTTTAAAAATTATTGTCTTCAAAAATCATCATCAAATCTTTCAATATCATCTTCATATAAATAATCTCAAATTTGACTTTCTATTATTATAAGTGGAATTTTTCATTTGTTTTCAATTCTATGTTTTTTTCAGATAGGGACAAATATACTTTCTCATTTGGGAAGTATAAAATCCTTTTCTCAAATAGTTACAACTCAAGTTCATTCTACAACCACCCAATGTTCAGATCTATGTTGGTGAGATTGCAGAGATAATTTTTTTCAAGGAAGTACAGTTATTTTTTTGGTTTTATATCAGTTTCATTTTGATAATACTCTAAAACTTCACCAAGGTCTATATTCTATATCTCATGATATTTTTTTAGTTTTTTTAACTACTTGTTTTACTTTTTGTGTGCTTCATCTTTTTGATATTAATAAAACATCACTAGTATCAACTATTACTAAGTCTTCTACATCAATTAAAGCTATTTCTTTTTCATCACTTTCTTGTAATACTATGTTATTTTTAGATTCTCATTCTTCTATTATATTTTCATTTTTAATTTTATTTTCATCTATATATTCTCAAATACTATCAAAACTACCAAGATCACTCCATTTTAAATCCATGCTTATACAATACATATTTTTTGATTTCTCAGCAATTCAAGTTTCAAAAGGAATAGCTTCTACTTCATTATAAATTTCTTCATCAGACTTAGAACTCATAAAGATATTTTTCATTTCATTTTTGTGTATAGATACTTCTTTCCAAAATATATCTGAATTGAATAAATATATTCATGAATTCCATAAAAATCCTTTTTTTATAAATTTTAAAGCTGTTTTTTTGTCAGGTTTTTCATGAAACTGTTTTATATTATTAGTTTTTTTATCTTTTTCTATATATCAATATCAAGTCTCAGGTTTTGTTGGAACTATTCAAAATGAAATTATTCATTTTTTTATATAATCTAGAGAAGAATAAATATAATCTTTAAATTTTTGATTATCTCTTATTAAATGATCTGAAGGCATAGTTATAATATTTCATTTTCAGATTTTTTTAGTTATTAAACACATAACAGGAAGAGTTTCTTTCATACTAGGTTGAATTATTATATTTTTTTCTTTTATTTCATATCATATTTTTTTAGATTGAACTCAAACATGAAAAAAATTTTCCTTACTAACAACCACATATATATCATCTATTTTACTTATTTTTAATGCTCTTTTTAGTGTTATTTGAAATAATGACATTCAATCTAGTTCTTTTAGTATAGCAAATTGTTTAGGGGAAGACTCTCTTGAAATAGGCCAAAGTCTAGTTCAATTTCATCAAGCTAGTATTACACTTTTTATATCTTCCATTTTATAAAAGTTAAAAAATATTTTTTTTAGTATATTAAAAAACAAATATATGTCTATATAATTTTTTAAAATAATAATTATTAGTTTTTGTAAAAAATATTAGAATAACTATAAAGAGATTTTGTTTTCAAAATTTATAAATTAAAAAAACTTTGTAAAAACTACTAGTTTGCTTATTATATTTTTGGTATTATTGTATTTAAAAAAGATTTATAAACTTTGTGAATGTATTTTTTAATAGAGAAAGATTTTTATGTTAAATAATTAAATAAAGTTAAAATATAAGAAAAAATAAAATAACTGTAAATATACAAGATTGTTGCGATTTAATAAACCTTTTTTTAATAATAAATAAAAATTTATGGATTTAAAATATTTAGTTTATTTACACTCATTGTGATTTTCTCAAGAAAAACTTAGTTATATTTTTAATGATAATACTGATTATAAGTCTTTTTATGATAATATAAAATCCTTAAATTTTGAAAAATATAAAATTAGAAAAGATATTCAAAAAAAGATATTAGATAATTATGAAAAGATAGACCTAAAAAAAATAGATAAAACTCTTGAAGACCTAGATGTAAAAATAATAACAATAAACAATGACTTATACCCTAAAAATTTAAAGCAAATAGCAAAACCACCATATTTTTTATATTTGAGATGAGAAATAAATCCAAAAGATAATTTTTTATCTGTAATATGATCAAGAAAATCATCTATTTATGCAAAAAATGCTTGTAATCATATACTAAAATGACTTTTAAATCATTTTACTATTGTTAGTGGTTGAGCTATATGAAGTGATAGTATAGCTCATAAAACTACACTAGATAATAAATGAAAAACAATTGCAGTTTTTTGAACTTGAATAGATATAAATTATCCTTCTTCTAACTCTAAATTATATGATGATATTATAAAAAATAATTGAGGACTTATATCTATTTTTCCACTTTGAACTCCTTGAAGTGTTTTTTCTTTTCCTATTAGAAATGAAATAGTAGCTTGAATATCTTCTTGAGTCTTGGTTTTACAAGCCTGAGAAAAATCTTGAACTCTCATAACTGCAAATCTTGCTTTAGAACAATGAAAAGATGTTTTTTGTATTCCTAGTCATATTTTTGATACTTCATATGAAGGATCAAATAATTTAATTAAAAATTGAAATGCTAAATTAGTAACTAGTTCTCAAGATATACTTGAAGAATACAATTATAAAGAAATTTCTCAAGATGTGGCAATAGATTTTCAAAATGATATAGAAGAAGAATTATTTTTAATTCTTAAAAATAGTTTGTGACTTAGTGTAGATGAATTACTTGAAAAAACAGATATTTCATATACTGATTTATCTATAAACTTATCAATGCTTGAGATAAGATGAATAATAAAAAAAGACTCTTTTTGAAAGTATTTTATAATATAGGTAAAATAAATTTTTTTTATAATAGATTTATTTTTATAAAGTTTTTGTGTTTTTTTATATTTATATATAATTCTTGAACATAAAATTAATTTAAAATTATGAGAAAAAACTTATTACATTATTGATATAAAGAACTATCTTACGAAATAAGAGAAATTGTTGAAATTGCAAATAAGGTTGAATCTTATTGAATTGAGTTATCTCTAGAAAATATATGAGACCCAATAGCAAAATGAGAAAAATTTCCATCTTGGATTAAAGATATAATAAATAAATCAATGGATGATGATACTATTTTTTGATATTGTCCTTCAAAAGGTCTAGATTCTACTAGAGAATATCTAGCTTCTAAAAATCCTGTTCTTAAAAAAGATGATATAATTTTTTTTAATTGACTTTGAGAAGCTATAAATAAAGTATATGGTTATCTTGCTATGACTTCAAAAGTTTTATGACCAAATCCAGCATATCCTACACATTCATCAGCTGAAGCAACTAATTCCTGAAGTGAACATCTTACTTATAATTTAGACCCTTATAATTGATGGAATCCTGATTTAGAAGAAATAGAAAATAAAGTAAAATACAATCCAAATATTACAGCTATTTTAGTTATAAATCCGGATAATCCTACTTGAGCTACTTTTAAAAAAGAAATACTCGAGGGGATTATAGATATAGCTAGAAGATATGATATGTTTGTTATTTTTGATGAGATTTATGAAAAATTAATATATGATGAACATAATAAAGTTATACTTTCAGATATAATTTGAGATGTACCTTGAATTAGCATGAAATGAATGAGTAAAGATATACCATGGCCAGGTTGAAGATGTGGTTGGATAGAAGTATATAATAAAGATAAAGACCCTGTTTTTTCAAAATATATAGATTCAATTTATGCATCAAAAATGCTTGAAGTTTGTAGTACTACTATGCCTCAATATGTATTACCTCTTATATATGAACATCATGAATTTAAAGACTATATTAGAAATAGAATTAAAAAATATATAGATAGAGCTAATATAATAGAAGAAATTCTTTGAGATATAGACTTTATAAAATATGTAAAACCATCATGAGCTTTTTATGCTTCAATTGTTTTTGATAATTTCAAAATAAATACTCAAAAAAATATAACATTAAAAGAAAAAGAGTTAGATAAGTATATAAAAAACATTAGTGCTTGAAAAAGATTTGATAAATTTTTTTGTTATCATTTGCTTTGAAAGACTTGAATATGTGTTGTTCCTTTAAGTTGATTTAATTCTACTTATGATGGTTTTCGTATTACTTTACTTGAAGAAAATAGAGAAAAGTTTATAAAAAATATAAAAGAGATTAGGAATTTTATACTAGAATTTAGAAAATAAATATAAAATACTATAGTAAAAC
>Ga0052835_100019_pt1 | contig 17605 bp, 12 predicted proteins | sample Wilsouwater61714_FD_53172 | JGI IMG/M metagenome (GOLD analysis project Ga0052835, IMG submission 53172) | Hot spring water microbial communities from Wilbur Hot Springs, California, USA - Wilbur source water - 6/17/14 | ecosystem: Environmental > Aquatic > Thermal springs > Unclassified ...
GAGTTGATCTGGAATTTGAGGAATAAAGTTTCAGTGATAAAAATTTGAGTGTTTTCAGCTCTTATCTCTTTCGTTTATAATCCATAAACTATCAGTAAAAATATCTTCATATTTTTTCCAATTTTCTCAAGTTAAATCTAAATCATTGAATTTAGGCACTATATTTAATAACTTAATTATAAATCTATATTTTTATAATTAAATTATTCAAAAATTCAAATAATTTTTACCTTATTTTTATTTCCTAATTTTTCAATATAAATCAAGGTTTACACAAATATGATACCTTAAAAATACATATAAGAAATATAAAACAATAAAAATAATTAAAATAATATTGAGATTTTTTAAAGAGTTTCTAAAAATATAAAAAAATATAATACTACTATAGAAAAATTTATCTTATACATTCAACCTTAATATTTTATAATATCAAATCTAAAAACAACAAAAACTAATATTACCTAATTGTAATTAGATAATATTTTAAATTTAAAAACTACCAAAAAAACTTTGACAAATATATATTAACAACTATAAATAATAATAAAATATTTTATAAAATAATTATAATATAATGTCAAATAGAATTACTCAGATAAAAAATTTACAAGTAGATATGAATAGAGAAGCAATTGAAGCTTCTATTTATAATAAAAATTTAGTAAATATAAGTAAAAACCCAGAAATAGAAAAAATATTAAAAAACATATCTCGTGATATAATTACATCTGATGACTTTTCTATAAAATACTTAGATGATTTATTGGAAAAAATATATACATTTAGATGAGTAGAGGTAAATACTGATATATGACTACATAAAGCTATATATAATTTAATAATTGAAAATATATTATTACCTGATTACATTTCTGATAAGTCTATAGAACAAAAAGAAACTATAATAAAAGAAATAATACAAAAAAATATTAAAACATTTAATAAAAAAATAGAAAGACTTTTAGAAAATCAATATAACATATTTATATGAAATACCCAAGAAATTTTAAATGAAGCTGATAAAAATTTATCTATGTGATTCCCTATGTTAAATGATAGGGTTTTTGAAGTATGAAATTGATTTTGACCAAATATTTTTAAATATGATGAAAAAGTTGATGATTATATTTTTAATATTACAATAGACCCAAACTCAAAGAAAAATAAATTCAAAAGAAATATTACTCCAAAGAAAATCTTATCCACTCTAGAAAATATTTTAATTAAACTAAAAATAAATAAAGTTAATAAATTTAATCCTAGTTTTGGAGTTAGTGAGGTGTCAATTGAATGAATAAATTTTATTAATTTATATTTTAATATTGATAGCAACATAGAAGATCCTAACTATAATTTTATTACTCATATAGATCAACTTATAAAAATAAATAATTTTATAATAAATGAATTTATAAAAGAGTTTTGACTTGAAATAGAACAAAAAACTCATGTATTTTCTAGCTGAAAACAAATAAATACTTTTGATGATGTAATTTTTTGAAAAGATTGANTTTATATTNATACTTCTGANAAGTCAGAATTAGAAAATATAAAAAACTCAGAAAAAATAAAAGAAAATGATGAAATTGATTTTGAAAAATACAAACTAAAACTAAATAAAAAATACAAATTAAGTGATATTGCTTGAATTTGAAAAACTTTTGATGAAGTTGATAAGCTAATAAAAACCATAAATGAAGAAGATGTTTTAAAGTCTTGGTGAGTAGATGTAGTAAAATGAGTTATTTTTGAATGAGAGCCTGGTACTTGAAAAACTCTACTTACAAAAATAATAGCTTCAAATGTAAAAGCTTTAGTTTATAATATAAAGTTAAATGACATAATGTCTGATTCNTATATAAACACTTGAAGCTCAAATATAAAAAAATTATTTGATTATCTAAAATATAAAGCAAAAAGCTCTTGAGAAAAAGTAATTATATTATTTGATGAACTAGAAGCTTTATTTAAAAAAAGATGATCTGGTCATGATGAAGACAAAAAAATAGTAAACACATTTTTGAGTGAAATATGATGAATAGAAGATTCTAATAATATTTTTATAATTTGAACAACAAATCTATTAGAAGAAATAGATCCAGCTGTAATTCGTTCATGAAGAATTTCAAAAATTATAAAAATTAATAAACCTGATGAAAATTGATTAAATGAAATATATAAATTATATTTAGATAAATACTCTAATACATCAAAAAAAGCAAAAAAAGCATTAAGTGAAATTGACACAAAAGAACTTGCAAGTTTATCTAGCTGACTTTCTTGAGCTGATGTAGAAGAGATTTTTAGAGAAATTCTAGAATCAAAAGCACATGAAGAAATAGAAAAATGAAAAGTAGAAAAAATAACAAATGATGATTTCATAAAAATAATAAATATAAAAAAATCAAAAGACACTAAAAAGTCTATATGATTTATTCAATAAAAAACTAAAATCATCAAAATATATAAAAAACTACTTTTTTATAAATTCTACATAATTTATTTTTAACCTATCTTTTCTAAAAATAGCTTCAAATTCAGTCAATTTTTTAGAATCAAATTTATCTGTTTCTTTTTCATAATCATATGATAAATTTAGAGTTTCCCATTTTCAAAAATCTTTAAACAAATCAAGTGTAGTATTAAAATATTCTAAATGATCTGTTTTAAAGATAACTTTTCATCATTTTTTAGTTATAAAATAAAGCTTTTCTATAAAGTCTTTTTGAAAAAGTCTATGCTTTTTTTGTCTATTTTTATTTCACCAAGGATCAGGAAAAAATATATATGTTTGCTTAATTTCTTCTTTTTGAAAAATTTTATCTATATTTTGTCAAAAATCTTTTATCAAAACAAAATTTTTAGATCAAAGTGATCTTGATTTTTCGGCTGATTTAAAAAGCCTTTTGAATTTTATCTCCATTCATATATAATTTATATCCGGATTTTCAAAAGTTTCTCTAGAAAAAAAATTACCAAGTCCTGTTCAGATTTCTAAATATATATCATTATTATTTCAAAAATATTTTGACCATTTTCATTTTTTTGAATATATATCTTCTAAATTAGATATTATATCAGGATCTTTTTCTACTATTGGAATATATGGATTATTAGGCATATTGATTTTATGAATTTATAAACTTACAAAAGTATAAAAAAATATATCAATAATTCAAATATTTATACAAAAACTAATAAATACTTCTTGCAAATATCAAAGCTTTTCTTATAATTAAGAAAAATAATAAATAAATTATATTATTATGAGTTGAAATCCATTTTTAAATATATGAATAAAAGTTTTTTTACTAACTTGAGTTTTTTTTGTTCTTATAAACTTTTTTGGCTACCTAATAAGTGCTGATTTTTGAGATAAAAATATACCCAAAAATAACTCTGAAAATTTTACTAGATGAGATATTGGTGTTATTTGACATGTAGGAGTTGCTTTAACTACAAATGTATGAACAAGATTTAAAGAAAGACAAGAATTACCTATATCTATATATAATGAAGTTATGGATATATGATATATAATTGCAAATAAAAATGAAGCTAGTGATAAACTTATAAGCAAAAATATGATTGCAGTGCAAGAATATCTAAATGTATTAAAAGTTGATGTTAAAGATTTATTAAATAGATCAAATGATAGAGCTTTTGCTTTGGAATCATATATTTCTCAACTAGAATATAGACTTAAATCTTCTAAAGAAAATCAAGAATTATTAAATATACAAAAAAACGAATTAACAAAAATACATTCTAGTGCTAATAAAAGTATAGAAGAAAATAAAAGAGAACTTGAAATGAATTTTTGAAGTTTTAATCATAAAGCTAGTATAGAAAATATAAATGAATATCTAGAAAATCAAAAAGAAAATATATATTCTAGAACTTATATAATTTTAATAAACAAATTTTTGGGATATTATAGTATGCTTGATGATTATAATATAAGATTAATAAATACACTAAAAGTAAATAAAGAAGCTTTNATAAAAAATTCAAGAGTAGTTATACCTCAAACTTGATGAGAATTACTTAAAGATTTAAATTTATTATTAAAAGAATAAAAGACTGATTTTAATCAGTCTTTTTATAATCCTATACAAAAATTTTTTATATATTTTCATTTTTAAAAAGTTATTTACTCTATAACTCAACTTGCAACTAAATAATCATTTTCATCATACAAAGCACATATTTGACCAGAAGCAATAGCTCTTTGTTTTTGAGCAAATTCTACTTTATATTTTCATCATCAAATATCATATACAATACAATCTTGGTCAGACTGCCTATATCTAATTTTTGCTTTTAATTTACAAGGAAAATCTAATTTTTTAGATAAAAAATTAATATTTTTAATAATCAAATTATCACTATAAAGCTCCATATCTTTTTTGGTTCAAACTATTAATATATTGTTTTCTATGTCTTTTTTTACTACAAAAACAGGCTCTGGCAAACCTCATATATCAAGTCATTTTCTTTGTCATATTGTATAATAAAATACTCATTTATGCTTACCTAAAACTTTTCATGAAGTATCTATTATATCTCCTACTTTTGGCTTAATTTTTTTTTCTAAAAATTTACTCATATCTACTTTTCAAACAAAACAAATTCACTGACTATCTTTTCTTTTAGCATTTGGAAGTCAGGATTTTTTTGCAATAGTTCTTACTTCTTCTTTTTTTAGATTTCATATTGGAAATATAGTTTTTGAAAGCTGAAATTGTGAAAGTCAAGCTAAAAAATATGTTTGATCTTTTTCTTTATCAACTCATTTTTTGAGATATTTTATTCAAGAAATATCTTCAATTTGGGCATAATGCCCTGTTGCAACTCCGTCAAATCAAAGCTCTAAAGCTTCTTCTAAAAATAATTTAAACTTTACCTCACTATTACACATTATATCAGGATTTGGAGTGATTCATTTTTGGTATCACTCATACATATAATTAAGAACTTTTTGTTCATACTCTTTTATATAATCAAAAGTGAAAAATGGAATATCAAGATATCTAGCAACTTCACGAGCTACTTCTATATCTATTTTTGTAGGACAATTTGGATTTGACTCATCTAGATAATTTATCATAAATCAAGCTGTAACAGCATATCATGATTTTTTTAATAAATAAGCACTTACTGCACTATCAACTCATCAAGACAATCAAACAAGTATTTTTTTCATATTTTTTATTTTTGAATAATAAATTCTAACCTGAAAACAGACAATTTTGAAAAAGTATAAAAAAANTTAAATAAAAAACAAGATAAAATCAAATTTTAAAAGAATTTTTTTAATTTGAAAAGAAAGTGAAGAGATTATCAATATTTGTTGGAAAAAGTTAAATTAATTTTAAAGTATATTAATAAATTTTACTTATAGTTTCCAATCAATTTCTCAGATATTTTTATTTTTTAGAAACATATTTGTTTTTGTAAAAGGTTTACTTCAAAAAAAACCTCTTCTAGCTGAAAAAGGAGAAGGATGAGGAGATGTTATTATAAAGTGTTTAGACTCATTTATTAAACTTTTTTTATTTATAGCATAATTTCACCACAATATAAAAACTATATTTTCTCTTTTATCTGATATTTCTTTTATAACATTATCACTAAATTGTTCCCATCATATTTTTAAGTGACTAGCTGGTTTATTTTTTTCAACAGTAAGTATACTATTTAACAAAAAAACTCATTGTTTTGACCATTTTTCTAAATTTCAATGATTTGGAAATTCATATCATAAATCATCACTATATTCTTTAAATATATTTTTTAAACTTGGTGGTATTTTAGTTCAAAATGGGACAGAAAAACTCAATCAATGAGCTTGTCATTCATTATGATAAGGATCCTGTCATAATATGACAACTTTTATATCAAAAAAATCTGTTTTAATAAAAGCATTAAATATATTTTCAATTGATGGATATATTATTTTTTTATCATCAATATCTTTATTTAATTTTTTTATAATTTCCTTAAAATAAGGAGATTTAAATTCTTTTTTTAATATAGTGTCCCATTTATTTCATATTTTTATATCCATATAATTATTTGTGAGCTATTACTGTTAAAGTAAAATCAAATACAGCTGTTTTTATTCTTTTAAGTCTTTTAAGTCTATTTGGTCAAGTAAATATTCTATAAAACCATTCAAAACCTAATTTTCTAAAAAATAATGGTGCTCTTTTTTGAAATCATATTATATAGTCAAAACTAGATCATACTCAAGTTCATATTTTTATATTACTACATTCCCCCATTATTTCTAAAACAGATTTTTCTTGAGACTTCATTCATAAGGTTGAAAAAAGTATTTTAGAGTCTGATGTTTTTATTTTTTCAATTATTTCAGTTTTTTTAGTTTGATCATAAATTATATAATCAAATTTTAGTTTTGGATATTTTTTTTGTAATATTTTACTAAAAACTTTTTGACTATTTACTTTTAAGGTATCTCAAGGATTATATAAATCAACTATAGTGATTTTAATATTTTTATCACAAGCAAAATCAAGCAAATCCTTTGTAAAATCACTTCAACATATTTTTTCTCAGTATTTATCATAAAGTTTTTGCCTATTTATAAATAAATTAATTATAAATATTGGAAGTTTTAAAACTCTAAAAAATATATTTTTTTCCTCTAATATTTGAGCTCATAGATATAATCATATTCAATCTGGCAATAAATAATTAGCTTGNTTTAGTATATCCATGAATTCATTGTCTTCTTTTGATTTAAGCACTATTTCTGGATTTGGAGTAAAAATTATATTTTGTTTGTCTAGTTTTGTTATATCTTTAAAAAAATCATCATATTTCAATTTTGAAATAGATAATCATAATATTTCCATGATTTAAAAAATTATTTATGTATTCACATAAAAATAACTTCCTGAAAGTCATTTATTTTAGACATTTAGGAAGTTAGTTTTTAATATAGTTAGTTTTTAATATAAATGGTGCCGAGTGCGAGATTCGAACTTGCGACACAAGGATTTTCAGTCCTCTGCTCTACCCCTGAGCTAACTCGGCTAAAAGCTTGAAAGCTCAATTATTATATAGAAAAAATATTAATTGCAAATTTTTCTTTTGTTTTTTTAAAAAATTAATATACTAAAATAAGTAAACATACTAAAAGTATAAAAATACCAAAATATTTTTACTTATTAAAAACTTATAACAAAAATAAATATGAAAATACAAATTTGTAATTGAAAAACTTGTAAATCAAGATTTTGTGAATATATAGAAAAAAGAATAAATAATGATATAAAAATGTTTAATTTAGCAAATATTATAGTTGAAAAAACTCATTGTATGTGAGAATGTTCTAAATGACCAAATCTTATAATAGATGGTTTAAAATATAATTATTGTGAACCAGCTAAGATTTCTTCAATAATAACAAAGAAAAATAATTTAAAATCTAACTAAAAAAAATGTTACATGTATATAATACACTTAGTAGAAAAAAAGAAAAATTTAAACCATTAAGACAAGAAGAAGTAAAAATATACTTTTGTGGACCTACTGTATACAATTATGCTCATATTTGAAACCTAAGAACTTTTGTATTTGAAGACTATGTTATAAAGACATTAAAATTTTTATGATACAAAGTTCGTAGCACTATGAATATAACTGATATAGATGATAAAACCATAAAATGAAGTATTGAAGCTAATATAAAACTTTCTGAATTTACAAAAAAATATACAGATATATTTATAAATGATATAAAAAAACTAAATATAAATCCTGCTGATAATATAGTTCCTATATCAACCTTACTTGATGAAATGGTTTTGATGATTAATGGTCTTCTAAAAAAAGGATATGCTTATTATTCAGATGATGGAAGTATTTATTATGATATAAAAAAATTTAAAAAATATTGAAATCTAGCTAATCTTGATTTTTCTTGAATGAAAGAATCAGTTAGAATAGATAATGATGAATATGATAAAGAATCTGCATCAGATTTTGTTTTGTGGAAAGCATATAAAAAAGAAGATTGAGAAAATTATTGGGAAAAAGAGTTTAAAATTTGAGATGAAGTTAAGATTTTAAAATGAAGACCTTGATGGCATATTGAATGTAGTGCATGTAATTTAAAATATTTTTGAGCACAAATAGATATTCATATGTGAGGAGTTGATTTAGTTTTTCCACATCATCAAAACGAAATAGCTCAAAGTGAGGCTTATACTTGAAAACAATTTTCAAAATACTGGATTCATTCAGGACATTTAATGGTAGACTGAAAAAAAATGTCAAAATCTTTATGAAATTTCTATACACTAAAAGACTTAGAAGAAAAATTTTCAAATACAAATAAAAGTGTATTATATAGAGCTATAAGACTTTCTTTTATGAATGCTAAATATAGAGAGTCAGTTGATTTTTCATTCTCAAAATTAGAAGCAAACTTTAATACAATAAAAAAAATAGATGAGTCTATTAAAAAACTGCAAAGAGCACTAGATTCAGACTTAAAAGAAAGACTTCCTACTAAAAAATTTAGAGAAGAAATGCANTATTATATTTGAGAATATATAGAAAAATTGGAAGATGATTTTAATATGCCTGAAGCTTTNAGTGTNTTTTTTGATTTTATAAGTTTTGCTAATTCATCTATTGATTCAAATAATTTATCTAAAAGTGAAGCTAATAGCTTACTTGATATGTACAAAACTTTTAACGATGTGCTTTCTATAATAGAGTTTGATGAAGAAAAATCCGAAATACCTGCTGAAATTATGAAAATTTTTGAAGATAGAAATAATGCAAAAGCAAAAAAAGACTTTGAAACTGCAGATAAACTAAGAGATAAATTANTTNAGTTAGGATATAAGATAATTGATGATAGAAGTTGAAGTTTTTTAGAGAAAATTTAATTTTTTATAATTAAAAATATGTATACAATATACTTTTTTATAATTATTTTTATAATAGTTTTGTTTTTTATAATAGATAATATTATAACTTATCTAAATGATAAACATGCAAGCACCACTCTACCAAAGGAGTTAGAGTGAATTTATAGCAAAGAAGAATATAAAAAATCAAGAGAATATGAAATAGAAAAATCAAAATTTTCTAAAATCTCTTGAATGTTTTCTTTTATCATCCTGCTTGTAGTTTTATTTTTATGACTATTTGGATATATAGATTCTCTGATTAGAGAATTTACAAATAATGANTTCCTAATAACTATATATTTTTTTGGAATTTTATTTTTAGTCCAAACTATCTTAAATATACCTTTTTCTTATTANCAAACATTTNTAATAGAAGAAAAATTTGGTTTTAATAAAATGACTAAAAAATTATTTGTAATTGATACTATTAAATCAACTATTTTAACTTTAATATTAGGTTTTATAATACTTTCAGTAGTTTTATTTTTTTATTCAATAGCTCCAAATACTTTCTGGATTTATGCTTGGATATTTATAAGTTTTGTGAGTGTATTTATGATGATGTTTTATTCTAGTTTGATAGTGCCTTTATTCAATAAACAAACTCCTCTAGAAGATTGAGAATTAAGAAATGCTATTGAGGATTTTTCAAATAAAGTATGATTTAAAATAGATAATATATATGTAATCGATGGTAGTAAAAGATCAAAAAAAGCTAATGCTTATTTTTCATGATTTTGACCTAAAAAAAGAATTGTATTATTTGATACTTTAATAAATGAACTTACTAAAGAAGAATTAGTGTCTGTTTTAGCTCATGAAATAGGTCATTATAAGAAAAAACATACTTTATGAATGCTTGCTTTTTCTATAATTCAAACTTGAATATTACTTTTTATTTTTTCTTTAATAATTGATTCACAAAATTTTGCTAATGCATTAGGTTCTANTTATCCTTCTTTTCACTTATGAATGATAGCTTTTATNATTATTCTTACACCACTAAGTTTTGTGCTTTGAATATTATTTAATTTATACTCAAGAAAAAATGAATATGAAGCTGATGATTTTGCTAAACAAAATTATTCATGAGCTTATCTAGCAAGTGCTTTAAAAAAATTATCTAAAAATAATTTATCAAACCTTACTCCACATCCTATTTATGAATTTGTTCATTATTCTCACCCATGAGTTTTAAAAAGATTAGATGCTTTAGAAAAATAATTTTAATTATTAAGTAAGTAATCCCTTCCAAAACTCTATATCTTTTATTTTCTTCCGTGAGTCAAGAAGCTCATTTTTAAAATCCTCAAATTCATCATTTGTATAATCAACTTCTAAATATTTATAAACTCAGTCTTTTCATTCAACAAAATCTATAGCTAAAGATCAAATATCAAATTTTGAAGAAAAATCATAATCAAGCTCACATAAGAGTTTATAAAATAAAAGTTGTCTAAAATATTTCCCTTCTCANGGTTTTTTATTTCAATTTTTATCAAGTCATTTTATACCTCATATAGTTTTNGGCTTTCAAGTTTTATAATCAATTAAAGCAACTGANTCTTTAAAAAAAGCCATTTGACCAGATTTATTAACTCAAGAATTNCTAGATTCTCAAATAATCTCAATTTTATCTATTTTTCAAGTAATTGGAACTCAATTAAAAGTTATTCATTTTGATCTAAAATTATACTCTATATAAGCTATTTTTCTTGTATTATTTTTGTAAGTCAAGTAAAATCCCTCAAGTCAATTAATTCATTTTTCAAGTAATAATTCATAATCATTAGGATCTAAAATCTCTCTATCTAGAAGTAATTTAAAAGTGCTTGTTAGATATGATTTTTCTGGAAGTTTTCATTCATCTTTATATTTTGAATAAAAAAGCTCCAAAACCCTGTGATAAACACTACCAAAAATAGTAGCATTGTTTTGAACAAAAGGATATTTAAAAACAACTCTATTCAAAAACTCCAATGGATCATCTAAAAATACATTTAAGTCAGTTGGAGATAGTTTATAGTTTTCTAAAAATTCTTCTATATAATCAAATTCTCTTGAAGAATAATTAATCATTTTATTTTTAATCACCGGAGTAATACTTGAAACTATATTGTCTTTTGAAATATCAATTTCAACTTTTTCAAAATAAGATTCAACCTCTTTTACAAAAGCACTAACCAAATTTATCTTGTTTCAATTAGAAAGAGAAGTCGTTAGAATAAGCTCATTTTTAGCCCTACTACAAGCAACAAAAAACAATCTCCTTTCTTCTTCTATAGGATTTGATACTTCTTGAATTGCTTTTCAAGCAAGTGGTGGCAGCTTTAGTTTATCAACCACTTTTTTTGAATCCCAATTTCAAGTATAAAGTCATGAAACAAAAACTACTTCATATTCAAGTCATTTTGAAGAATGAGCTGTTAGAATATTTATTCATTCTTTTTGTTTTTTAAGTATTTGTCTAGGTATAGAAAAACCATATTTTTCAAATAATTCAACCTTTAGTAAAAACTTATCTAAAGAAAATTCCCTATCAGAGAGTGAAAAATCTTTTATCTTATTAAAAAGAGTATATATATCCTCAACATCATCAAAATTTCAGTTTTTTTGAACATATTCTATAATTTGTGAGTTTTCTATTAAATATGAAAAAAATTCTAAAAATGATTTTTTAGATAACTCACTTGATAAGTGCATAAAATTATCTCTAAACTCTATCAATCTATCAAATTGATCAAAATCTATTTCTTCTTTTAATTTTTCCAAATCTTGAAATATCTCAAAGATAGATAATTTGAATTTTCTTGTGTAGTTTTTGTTGTATGCATATCTTGAAATTTTAAAAATATCGCTTTGACAAAGTCAAAAAATATCAAATCTCAAAATATCTATAAAATCTGAGTCATTAATATCTGGAGCTTTTAAGACTTTTAGATATTTGATTATAAAGTTTATGTACTCATTTTTAAGTATATTTGTGTTTTGTTTTGATACTACACTTAATCAATTTGCTTCAAAAAAATTAGATAATTCTAATACTTCAGAATTTCATCTAACAATAATAGCTATCTCTTCTTTTTTAACTCAACTATCAAGTTTTTTTCTTACTTCTTGAAGTAAAAAAGAAAATTCTTCTTCTTTTGAGTTTAATTCAAAATATTTAGGAGTATAATTAATATCTTTTAGGTCAGGATGAGATGAATAGAGATTTTTTTTAAGAGATTTTATCCTATTTGTAAGTCTTTCTTCATTGTTTTCAATACTTGCCTTACAAAGATCAAGAATACCTTGATTTGAACGATAATTATTTTCTAAAACAATTATCTCAGAATCTGGATAATTAGTCGAAAAATTAAGCATATTTTCAATATTTGCACCTTGAAAACGATAAATAGACTGGTCATCATCTCATACAACCATTATATTTTTTTGATTATTTTCTTCATTATCTCAAACTGATAATATTAAGTCTATTATCTCATTTTGTGCATTATTTGTATCTTGATATTCATCAAGCATTATAAACTGAAGTTTTTCAGCATAGTGATATTTTAACTCATCATCTGTTCTAAATTTTTCTACTACAAAATTTATCATATCATTAAAATCATATCTTGATAGTTCTCTTAATTTATTATTATAATTTTTATAAATCTCTTTTAGTTCTCTTAATTTTGCAATATGTTTTTCTTGTTTTAGCTTTGTTGATTCATATTTTTTAGATTTGGGTTTAATTTCTGATAGTTCTTCAGCATATAAGTCTTCTTGCTTTTTTATATAAGTTTCAAAATTATTATAATTAACTCATTCTTGTTTAAGTGTAGTTATTCTTTGTTTAATATCTCTTAAGTAAAAATAATTATCATTTTCACTTTTAAGAACAGTAATATCTCATGATTTTATCATTTTATCTAGAATATCTGAAAGTATTTCCATAGTATCAACCTCATCGATAGGAGTTCAAGCTTTAAATTCACTAAATTTTTCAGGAAAATTTGAAATAACATCTTGAGCAAAAGAATGAATTGTGCTTACTTGTACTTTATATCAATCAGATCATAAAAAATATTCAAGTCTTTTTTTAATAGCAACAACTCAAGCTTCTGTAAAAGTAGTTATTAAAATATTTGATGGATGAACTCAAGTTTTAAGAATGATATTAGCAGTTCTTAGTGCTATTATTTGAGTTTTTCAAGTCCCCGGACCAGCAACAACCATACATGGACCATAGATTTTATCCACAGCTTTTTTTTGTCCTTCATTTAATAACAAATAGTTTTTTTCAAATATATTCTTTTGCATAAAAAGTATACTATATAATAATTAGTAAGTAGTATAATAAAATTATAATATAAAGCAAATAATTTTTATATATAAATTATATACGATTTTGTTTAAGTGAAAGATGTATTTTTAAATTTTTGATGATGTTTTTAGATTAATTAAAAAAGAGTTTACTTAAATTTAAGTAAACTCTTTTTTAGTAATTTTTTCAATATTTGGTACTTCCAAGGAGAATCGAACTCCTGTCTGGACCGTGAGAGGGTCCCGTCCTAACCACTAGACGATGGAAGCATATTAATTTAAACAAAAAGCTGAATAATCAGCTTTTTGTTTAAATTAAATTTTTTAAAATTATGCAGATAATTTAGCTCTTAATTCTTTTAAATCCATAGAATGTATATCTGTAGTTATTCATGCTGATCTAGCAGAACCATCAATAGCTTTCATAGCTCAAGCTATATCATAAGCATTTAGATCAGGAAATTTTTCTTCAGCTATTTCTTTAACTTGATCAAAAGTTAAGTGAGCAACTTTATCTTTTTGAGGAACTCAAGAACCTTTTTTAATATTTGCTTTATTTCTAAGCAAAACAGCAGCAGGTGGTTGCTTTACTACAAAATCAAAACTTCTATCTTCATAAACTGTAATAATAACTGGTAATTTAACACCCATTTTATCTTTAGTTTGTTCATTGAATTTTTGAGTAAATTCTTGAATAGGTACTCAATATTGTCATAATGCAGGTCCTACTGGAGGAGCTGGATTAGCTTGTCATCAATTAATTTGAAGTTTAATATATCATTTTATTGCTTTTGCCATAATTTTTTAATTATTAATTAAATTTGAGTTTTTTTGACTTTATCATAGATTTCGGGAAAATCTATAAATCAAAAATATAGTATTTTTAGAAGCTTGCATATTTTATTAAAAAATATTTAAAAATCAAATTAATTTTTAACATTTTGATGAAGTTTTTTCCATACATTTATCCCATTCTCTTTTTTGACTATCATAGTAAAAAATAGGTATNACTATAAGAGTAAGTATACTACTTAAAAGAAGTCACCAAATTATACTCCAAGCCAAACCACTCCATACAGGATCTCAAATAATAGTACTAGCTCAAAAAACAGTTGTAAGACTTGTTAGTATTATAGGAGCAAATCTAACATATCATGCTTTTAAGACAGCATTTTCAATTGTTAATCAATTCTTTTTTAATACTGATAAATAATCTATTAATATTATAGCATTTCAAACAACTATTCAAGCTAAAGCTATTAATCAAACCATACTTGTGGCTGAAAAATATTCTCAATTCAATAAATATAAAAAACTAAATCCCGGAAATACTCAAAAAAATCAAAGTAAAAATGTAATCATTATTATTCAAGCTATTCAAAAAGAAGCAAATTGACCTACAAGTAAGAAATAAATAGCAAGAAGACTTATTCACATAGCTAAACCTAAATCTCTAAAAGTATCAACTGTCAATTCCCATTCTCATCACCATTCTATTATGTATTCTTCTCAATCTTTCAATCAAATATATTTTATACTATATGGATTCCATGATTTTAGTTTATAGTCATCTCACATAAAATCATTACTTAAAAATATAGTAAATAACTTAATAGCTGGATATACTAAAGAGTTATCTCACATTTCTGCATATATTGTTTTTGATAATTTTCTTTTATCAGTTATTATTTCAGGGGAAACAAAACTATATTCTATATCTACTAAACTATCTAGAGGGATTTTTTTTCAATTTCTATTTGTTAGATATATGTTTTTTAATACTGACAAAGTATCAACTTGTGATTCTTTAACTCAAATAACTAAATTACTTTCTTCAAAAGATTCATAATTTTTTATTATTCAAACATTATTGTATCACAAAATCATTCCAAGTGTATGACTTATTTGGTTTGTAGTTATTCAAGCAAGACTGGCTTTTGAATTATCTATTTTTAAATTTANTTTTCTATATGTGGTAGAAAGAGTNTTTCATATATCTTCTATAGAATAAGTGTNAGCTATTTTTNTTACTTCATTTTGAACTTTTAACAAAAAATCATCTAATTTTTTTTCATCTCAGCTTCATTTTATTTTTATTCAAAGTGTTGAATTAACAGGAGGTCCAGGAGAATCTTCTTGTAGTCTTATCTCTAAATCTGGATATTTTTCTAACATATATTGTTTGAAATCATCTCTTATACTAATTGTATATTTTTCTGATGTTAATCTATTTTTAGAATAAAGTTTTTTAAAATCTTCGCTTGGTATAAGATTTATTCTTGATGATATTTGATTTTCTCAAAATCTTTGTGATCATCATCTAAATAAATTACTAAAATCTCAGATAAAAGCTTGTCATATAGTTGATGTAATATTTTCTACTAAATCAAGTTCTTTTGGTAAAGAAGGATTTTTAGTGAAAAAATCAGTCATATAATTTTCTATTTCAAGCATAGTGCTTGCATTTGTTCATCTAGGAGCATCTATCCAAACATAAATTTGGTTTTGATCTGATTTTGGAAGCATTCTAGCATTAAATATTCCAAAATAAATTGGTCATATTATAATAGCAAATAAAACTAACCAAAAACTAACTTTAAATACTTTTCTTCTTCTGTTTGATTTTTTATCATTACCTATAAATTTTTTCATAAAAGAAAGATATATTTTTCTTGGATCATACTTATTTTCTTTTTTTGCTTTTCTAACTCTATTTTCTTCTTTTAAATCCGAAGCTCACAAGTAAGAAATCCAAGGATTTACAACTAAAGCAACCATCAAAGATATAACCAATGCAAAAATAGCATATTTTGGTATAGGTCACATATATTCTCACATAACTCATCAAACAGCAAACATAGAACCAAAAGCAAACAATCTTGTAAGTGTAGCCATTATAATTCAAAATCATACTTCTTGAACTCATCTAAGTACAGCTTCTAATTTTGAAACTCATGTATGTATTCTTTCTTTTAAATGCCTTGATATATTTTCTACAACTACAGTAGAATTATCTACTATCATTCATAAAATAAGTATCAAAGCAAAAAGAGTTATTTGATTTATATTATCTCATATTATAAGCCCCATTAAAAATACCAAAGATAGTGTCAAAGGAATAGACAAGGCTGTATTAAATGCATCACGAACTCATAGATAAAAAGCAAGAATTATAAATACAATTATAACTGATTGTAGCATATTTATAAGAAGCATATTTGTAGCTTCCAATGCTTTTTTTCACTCATTTTGAATTATATCAATACTTATATCTTTAGGTAAGGTCTCTTTAAACTCATCTATTTTTTCTATAATAGAATTTGTAACATTTACACTATTTGTTCATCTTTGTTTTCAAAATCAAATCAAAACTGAATAAGTATTTTTATCNCTATCAGAAAATCTAGAGTGAGAAGAAATTTTAGGAACTCATTCTCTTATTTCTGCTACATCTTCTAAATATAAAGGAGTTTGAGAATCTGTAGATATTACTATTTTTTTTATATCTTCAATACTCTCTATTCTTCAAAGAACTTCAACAAAAACTCTATCATTTTCAAGTCTTATATCTCANCTAGGCATTGTTAAATTATAGTTTTTTATTGTTTCATATATTCCTAAAATATCTACATTTTTTGATTTTATTTTATCTAAATCCAAATCAATAATAATATCTTTTTTATATCATCAAACAATTTCTATTGTTGTTATATTTTTAAGAGTTCTAACTTCTTGTTTTATTAAATTAGCTATTTGTCTTAGATATATGTATATTTCTTCTTCTGATAAGTCATCATCTCAAATATAACTAATAGCATAAGTTATTTGAGATAATTCTTCAGAATCTATTGATGTTACTTTTGGTTCTCAAACTCATAAAGGTTTTAGGTCTAAGTTTTCATTTATTTTTTGTATTAATCTAATTTTAGCATATTCATTGTTTACTCACACATTGAATTTAGCCATTAATCATGCATAATTATCATAAGAATATCAATATACCTCATCTATTCATTCAAGCTCCATTATAAGGTCTTCCAATGGTGAAACAACCAAACGATTTACTTCTCTAGCATCAAGTCAAATAGCTGGTATTTCTATTTGAAAAGCTGGAACTATTATGGTAGGATTATATTGTTTAGGTATTAAAAAATAAGATCAAATTCACACAAAAAAACTTACTATTATTAAAACAATAGTTATTTTTGGATTTTGTATGAAAAAATTTGCAATTTTTGAGAACATAAAAATTAGTTTTAATTAGTAATTAAAATCTCTCCATCATATATATTTTCTTTTCAAAGAGTTATTATTGTATCTCAAATATCAAGTCATAAAAC
>Ga0052835_100020_pt1 | contig 17453 bp, 22 predicted proteins | sample Wilsouwater61714_FD_53172 | JGI IMG/M metagenome (GOLD analysis project Ga0052835, IMG submission 53172) | Hot spring water microbial communities from Wilbur Hot Springs, California, USA - Wilbur source water - 6/17/14 | ecosystem: Environmental > Aquatic > Thermal springs > Unclassified ...
AGGCTATATGAGCTTGAGCTAGCAAAAAAGCAAGCACAGATTGAAGGCAAAAGTAAAAGTGAAATCGGGTGGGGGCATCAGATACGAAGCTATGTTCTTGCNCCATANCAACANGTCAAAGANACAAGAAGCAATATCGCCTACTCTCAAGTTGAAGCTATATTGGATGGTGATTTGGATGAGGTGATTGAAGCTGTTTTGATAGCAAAACAAAGGTAGCTTAAGTGTCTTATGATTTAAACGAAAGAAAAATTGGTGTAGAGATTGAGTTTTCCAATCTAAAGCTTTCAAAATGTGCACAAATCATTCATAAGCTCTACGGCGGTGAAATAGTGCAAAATTCTCGCTATGATTATAGGGTGAAAAAAACTTCTATTGGGGAGTTTAAACTCGAACTTGATGCACAGCTACTAAAAAAATTAGTGACCGATCCAGCTTATGGAAAAATTTCAAAAATCTTTGGTCCTCATGATGAGTTAGGTGAAATCATTGAAAAAACCGCAAGTTTTTTGATCCCCTATGAAGTAGTCACACCTCCTGTTGCTATAGCTAAAATTGATTTGATAGACAGACTTGTAGAAAAGCTAAGACTCGGTGGCGCATTAGGAACAACCCATGCATTCCAATACGCTTTTGGTGTGCATCTTAATGTAGAACCTGCCATTATGGATTTTCGTGTAGTGCTGAAAATTTTTCAAGCTTTTTTGATGTTGCAGTTGTGGTTAGAGCGCCAAACAGAGGTAGACATTACACGAAAAATTTCACCCTTTATCGAAGATTTTGATAAAAAGTATATACTGCTTGTGATGAATCCAGAATATAAACCCAACAAAGAACACTTTATTAAAGATTATCTACGCTACAACCCTTCTCGAAATCGTGCTCTTGACATGCTACCGCTATTTACCTATTGGGATAGCAAAATCGTACGCCAAGCCTTGCCAAAAGAAAAGATAAACCCTAGACCAACTTTTCACTACAGATTGCCAAACTCTAAAATCGATCTTTTTCGCTGGAGTGTGAGTGATGAGTGGAAGCTGTGGGAAATAGTCGAAAAATTAGCACTTGATGATAAATTGTTTAGCAAGCTACAACGAGAATTTATCTACCATGTGAGTGATTTTTTTAGTTCAAAAGATGAATATTTACAAAAGTGCCACCAATGCGTCACCGACCTATTGTCGCAGTAATAGGCCCCAAAAGAGGGGGGATTGTAAGGTTTTTTATCTGTATCGCTACAAGGCTTAAGTGGTGGGAAAGCAAGATTATTTTTAGAAAATAAAGAGTTTATAAATATAGAGGTTTTGATAAATTAATTATTAATGGTGGAGATAACTATGATTTAAAAGAAGCAATACAAAAACCTCAAAGGAGGCTTTGAAAAAACAACGAAGTTGTTGGGTAATTTATAGCACCATTGTTATATCTTGATGCTGTTTTAGTCTATTAAATATCTCCACCCGTTCCTCATCACTATTTACAGTAATAGTAAAGTTCATACTCACATACTTTCCGCTTTTTGAGTTGTTGGAGTATTTAAGTTCATATTCTTTGCTAATGCAAATATCCTCTACTACTTCCTCAATCTGCTCCCTTTTTTGAGCAATGATTTTGTATGACCAGCTACATGGATAACTAATTTTTGGTTTTTGTCTTAAACAAACCATTTGTTTCCTTTTTAATCTTCAATGAATTCAAATAACCATTGTTTTATCAATTGCTTTATGTGATTAGATTATAGTTACTTTTTACAAAATTTTCAAGAGTAAAAGATGAAAAGAATGGATATAATGTAACAAACAAAACTATTTAAAGTAATAGCAACCTAAGTTTAAAGGACAAATAATGATAGAAAAAGAGCAAATTTTACAAGCGTTTAAGTTTCGTCATGCATGCAAAATTTTTGATACATCAAAAAAGATTCCAGAAGATGAAATGGAGTTTTTATTAGAGTGTGCCAATTTAAGCCCCACCTCCTTTGGGATGGAGCAGCATAGGATTTTGCATATCAAAGATAAATCGCTCAAAGCAAAGCTCAAGCCTGCATGTTGGGATCAAGAACAAATCACTTCATGTAGCGATCTATTGGTATTAAAAGCGATTATTGATGAAATAAAGCCAAATACCCAATATGTAAAGCAGATGTTTGCAAGAAGGGGGTTAAGCGCTAAGCATACTCAAGCTTATTTGAAGCGTTATGAAAGCTTTTTAAGTGATAAAGATATCCAGTGTTGGTCACAAAAGCAGTGCTATATTACGCTAGCAAATATTATGAGCGTTGCAGCGATGCGAGGGATTGATAGCTGTGCAATTGAGGGGTTTGAAGCAAAAAAGGTAGAGGAGATTTTACAAATTGATACTCAAAAAGAAAGGGTCGCTGTTATTTTGACATTGGGCTATAGAATTAATCTACAACATTTAAAACATCGTCTTGGAACTTCAAAAATAGTGCAAAAGATTGAATGAGGAGGTTGCAGAGGAAAAACCTCCTCTACACAAAACTTATATACTTGCTTCCTCTCTTCTTTGGAGATATTCCCATCTTTTATCTACATTTTCTTGCCATTGCTTGATAATATGCTCATTTTCAGGCTTAAATAGGTGCTTAAATCTTCCTTGAAGAGCAAGGTAGTCTCTTACTGGAATGATATTTTTAGGTCTATAGGTGATGTTGAGTTTTTCACCGTTAATGATTTCATAAAGTGGAAAAACTAAGCTATCAACCGCTGCGTCACTTATCATAATTGTATCTTTTGGACTAAACTTCCACTCTGTTGTGCAAGCACTCATTGCGTTGATAAAGCATGGACCTTCGGTGTTAAGTGCGGTTTGCAATTTTTTCACCATATCTTTCCACTTATTTGGTGCTACTTGTGCTACATAGGGCGCCCCATGAGCTGCCATAATCCCAACAATATCTTTTTTCATCTTTTTTTCACCGTAGCTTACTCTTCCTGCTGGTGAAGTTGTTGTGCTTGCACCAATTGGCGTAGAGGAACTTCTTTGACCACCCGTGTTTGCATATACTTCATTATCAAGACAGATATAGGTAAAATCATGTCCTCTTTCTACACAACCGCTTAAAAACTGAAAACCGATATCATATGTTGCACCATCTCCACCAAAGGCAACAAATTTTACAGGAGCATCGGGATTTTTGAGTGTACCTTTTCTCTTTTTTGCTTTATACATTGCTTCTGCACCACAAACAGCAGTTGAAGCATTTTCAAAACCGACATGGATCCATGAAGTATCCCATGAAGTATAGGGATAAACCGCTGTTGAAACTTCCAAACACCCCGTGGCTGCAGAAATTACTAAGTTGTCCTCCGTGCAATTCATCAACTCTCGAACAATCATTGAGTGAGCGCAACCAGGACATAGTAGGTGAGCACCTTCAAACCTTTCATTTGCTGTTGAAAATTGCCGTAAGTTTTTAATCGTTTTACTCATTGCCTATCCTTAAAAAAATGATAGTTTTGGACCACGAAGGCCTGAAAACTGTTGTGTTGGTGTTACAAGTTTACCTGCATCGGCATTTGCTTTTGTTTCAGCGATAATCTCTTTGAGGTCTTTGATTGTCATATCTCTACCACCAAGTCCATAAATGTAATTTGACAATAAAGGTCTTTTTTCACAATTGATCATCGCACCACTAATTTCATTAAAGAGCATCCCAAGCGCACCACCAGGAGAGCTTCTATCCATAGTTGCTACTGCTTTGACATCTTTGAGTGCATCAACAATTAAATCTTTTGGAAATGGTCTAAAAACTCGAGGACTCACAATACCAACCTTTATGCCTTGTTCATCTCTCATTATTTGTGCAGCAGCTCTTGCACTTTCTACAGTTGTACCAAGAGCTACAATAGCAATCTCTGCATCTTCCATCATATATTTTTCAACGCGGTTATATTTTCTGCCTGTAAGCTTTTCAAACTCTGCAAACACTTCATCAATCACTGCTGCTGAATCGATAATCGCTTTATGGTGCTTTGCTTTATGTTCAAAGTGCCATGGCTCTTCAGTTTGTGCGCCGTAAGTTACTGGTTTTTGAAAATCTAACATGCTATTTATCTCTACATAATCACCAATAAATGCGTAAGCTTCCTCATCTTGAAGTGGAGAGACATTTTGTGCAGTGTGCGAACAGATAAATCCATCTTGATGCACTTGAACTGGGAGTCTTACATCTTTATGCTCTGCAATTTTAAAAGCACAAAGCATCAAATCATATGCCTCTTGAGGACAATAGGTTGCTAAGTGTATCCATCCAGTGTCTCGACCCATATACATATCTGAGTGGTCACCATTTACATTGAGTGGAGCAGCAATTGCTCTATTGACAACACCAAGTACAATCGGAAGTCTCATACCGCTTGCTTGATAGAGAGTTTCTATCATCAATGCATATCCTTGAGAGCTTGTTGCAGTTGCAACTCTACCACCTGCAGCAGCAGCACCAATACATCCACTCATTGCAGCATGTTCACTCTCTACCATAATAAATTCGCCATCAATATATCCATCAGCTAAAAATTTTGAATAGTTTTGCACTGTAGGCGTTGATGGTGTAATAGGATAAGCAGCAACAACATCAATTTGTGCTTGTCGCATCGCTTGGGCAAATGCCATATTTCCATCCCAAACTTCTACCTTGTTTAATTCTATTTTTTTAGCCATTACTCACCTTTTTTCGTTTTTTGGGGCCACTTCGCTAGTGCCTCTTGAATATCTTCTTGCTCTGCAAACATTAGAAGTGATTTTGGATTTGTAGGACAAACCTCAGAACATACTCCACATCCCTTACAGTGGTCATAATCAATTCCAATCATCTTTTTATCTCTACTGATAATAGAGGAATCTGGGCAAAATACCCAACAATTTTGACAATCGATACAAGTATCTCTATTGTAAACTGGCTTTATAACTCTCCAATCTGCACAGCTTGCAGTATATGAATTGGTTTGTGCATATGGTCTATCTTCAGGTCTAATAAGAGCCAAATTATCAATTTCTTTGTCAAATGATTTTAATAAAGTACCGGTAGTTACTTCATCCCAACCTATATGTTCCATTCAATTTCCTTTTAGTGTACTTCGTTATAAGCTCTCTCAATTGCTGNCATATTAGCATCAATTATCTTTTGAGGAAACTTTTTNAGAGTTTTTAGCATTTTTTCTTTAAAAGTATCTATATCAAACATATTTGATACCTTCATCAATGCACCTAACATTGGAGTATTTGGAATCGCTTTGCCAATTGTTTCTTGTGATATCTTAATACAGTCAACGACATAAACCTCTTTGCCTTTTAGCTTTGGAGCTTGTGCAATTAACTCCTCTTTTGATAGATGAGTTGTAATGATATATTTGGTAGATTCTTTTTCATTCATTGTAATATTGCCTGTAAAAGTTAAGGCAGGGTCAATTACTAAAACATAGTCAGGTTCCATGTATTTTTCATGGTTGATAATTGGTTTATCATCTATTCTATCATAGGCCGTCATTTCAGCACCTCTTTTTGCAGAACCATAGAATGCAAATGCTTGAACATACTTTCCCGTACTAGCAAGAACATCTGCTAAACCTTTTGCACCAGTTACTGCACCTTGACCAGCACGACTATGCCATCTAATTTCTAACATATTTTTCTCCTAATTATTAGACAATGCAAAAATTCTAATGAATATGCACTTAAAGGATGCTTGTTTTTTGGAAGAATTTTAACCAAGATGTAACTTTTTGTAAGCTTTTTTATAAATTCATTAAGATTTTACTTTCTTGTAAGCTTCGTAGCATTAAGATATATTAGATTGCTATTTTTGCCCAAGTTTCCATCTTTGGATAAATTCAACCGCTTCATAAGCATTCTCTTTTACAAATTCACAGTATCTGTGAAGCTCTTTTTCATCTCCGTAGCCACATTTTACAGCAACAGCCTTTATCTTAGCTTTATGGGCTGAATTAATATCCATAGTTGTATCTCCAACCATCCAACACTTTTGAGAAATAGCACCTAGTCTATGCATCGCTTTGAGGATAGGTTCTGGATGGGGCTTTGGGTGGATTACATCCTCTCTTCCAATAAGAACCTTAAAGTAATGCATCACACCCAAATGTTTTAGTAATTCTATGGAGTACTCTGCGGTTTTTGTTGTGACAACTCCTAGTGTTGCAAATCTGCTTGCAAGCTCTATTGCATCTTTTGCTTGAGGTAGCAGTGTTGTCATATGACGGTTAATCTCTCTATATCTTTTCTTATAAGAAGCAACATACTTGTGCACTTTGGATTTTTCTATCCCCAAATGCTCAAACATAAATTCCAGTGGATGTCCAATGAGAGCTATAATAGCTTCCTTGCTTCTAGGGGTATCATTTTGGTCTAAAAATGCGTATTCAAAACTTTGCAAAATCGCTTCAGTAGAGTCTATCAGTGTGCCATCTAGGTCAAAAAGTATCGTTGTCATTGTTTGCCTTCATTGTGATATAATGTGTGTCTAAAAAATATTAAGGGTGAAAATTGGATGAGATTATACAGAAGTTAAGAGAGTTTTACAAAGAAAATGGTGTCTATTTTGATAGATTGAATGAGTTTTCAACTGAAGCAAGAGAGTGGTACTTCAATACTAATGGAGATTGCAGCAGGTATGAATCGTGTCAAAACAATTATAAAAAAGTGGTGCAAAAAATAGCTAACACCCTTGGATGCGGCACAGACTTTTTGTTTGAAGCGAAGGATTTCGCTTTTGATTTGAAAGTTGAGGATAAAAGCATAAAAGTTGCTTATGAAAATGATAAGCTTGAGCTTTATGAGTTATGATTGAGAATGTAAAACAAACTATACTTGCTCCAATTCAAGCGATGCGGCTTCGTTATGTACCGCTTTTGATGATTTACTTTGCATATGGAGCAAGTGTCTTTACAGGTATCGCAGAAAGCTTTTGGGTCAAAGAGGAACTAAACCTTAGTGCGGATGAATTGATGGCATTAGCAGTTTGGCTTACTGTTCCTTGGACGATAAAGATGGTATTTGGTCAAATGGTTGACTCCATTGCGATATTTAAATCCCAAAGAAGGGTATATATTATCATTGGTGCGCTACTTATTTTGCTTAGTATGTTTTTGATGATAGCGCTAGCTGGAGATTATGCAATTGTTGCAGGGTATGAAAAGGAAAAACTCTATATTCTTAGTGCCATCATTGGAGTGGTAGGTTTTGTTTTGCAAGATGTAGTCGCTGATACGATGACAACTGAGGTGGTTGATAGAAGCCAACCCCAAGAGCTAATTGAACAAGAGTTAGCGATGGTGCAAGTTTTGGGGCGTTTGGCTTTAGCGATTGCAGGGGTGAGTGTTGCAGGACTTGGAGGATGGCTAGCTGAAATTTATAGTTATGAGACGATGTTTAAGCTTGGGCTGTTTATTCCACTTCTATCTTTGATTGGAATTTTTTTTGTTAAGCTTGAAGGAGTTACAAAAAGCCCGCTTAATTATAAAATATTTTATGGTGGGGTGGTATTTGCCCTCTTTGTTATAGCAATGGGGTATAGCAATTTTCAATATGGACAGGAAATTGTTTTTGTCGTTTCGATGGCAGTAGTAATTTATATGCTCAAAGAGGTAGTAAACGATTTACCAAAAGAAAAGATTAATCGCATCGTTGCAGCAATCATTGTAATTTTTATCTACCGTGCAACACCGCCTGTTGGTCCAGCGTTGCAGTGGTGGCAAATCGATGTATTGGAGTTTGATAAAGCATTTTTTGGTACCCTTAATCAAATAGGAGCAATACTTGCGATTGTTGGGATGTGGGTTGCAAGTGGTTATATTGTCAAGCAATCCATTGCAAAGGTATTGATTGTTTTAGTTGTCATTTCAACTCTTTTATCGCTGCCAATTTTAGGGATGTATTATGGATTGCATGAGTGGACAGAGAGCAATTTTGGAATTACTGCTAGAGATATTGCTCTTGTAGATACTGCTCTTGCAAGCCCATTTCATCATCTTTCGATGGTGTTGCTACTTGCTTTAATAGCTATCTATGCCCCAGAGGGTAAAAGAGGAACTTGGTTTGCGCTAATGTCAAGTTTGATGAATTTAGCACTCTCTGCAGGCGGTTTGATGAGTAAATATCTTAATCAAATTTTTGTTGTTACAAGAGAGGTGCCCTCGCAAAATATTGTACAAGATTACTCACAGCTTGGGTATCTATTGATGGTAGTTATTGCGATTGGATTTTTTGCACCGCTACTAGCGATTTATAAATATGGCAGAAAGCTTTAAATGCTGATAGCTCAGTGTTCATGATTTTTTTGTGTAAACTTAAATTTTTGTGAACACTGACTTTAATACTATAGCTTAATTTTTTAAAATTATTTATTAAATAACGCTTCAAGCGCGGAAGCACCGCTTTCATCACTTTTAAAACTATCGTTGGATTTCGTATTGGGTGCATTTTCATCTTCAATGAGTTCAATCTTATATCCACTAAGCATTGAAGCTAATCGTATATTAATCCCCGATTTTCCGATTGCTTTTGCTTTTTGTTCAGGTGAAATTTTGACTTTTGCAATTTTATCTTCACCAATAGTGACATGACTTACAACAGCAGGAGATAAACATCTTGCAATGAAGATTTCAGGGATGCTTGAGTATTCGATACAATCGATATTTTCTCCCCTTAGTTGCGCGCTAACTGCATTGATTCTTGTTCCCTTAACTCCTACCACTGCACCCACAGGATCTATATCATAATTTGTTTTTACCGCTACTTTGGCTCTTTCACCAGGAATCCTTGCTGATTTTACAATTTCGACATACCCATCTTGAACTTCGGGTACCTCTTTTTTTATCAGTTGGTTTAAAAATTCAGGTGAGGTTCGCGTCAAATCCAGATGCATACCACTTTTTTTGTNCTTATAGACAAATTTTAAAAGGGCTCGCACCACATCACCTTTTTTAAAACTTTCACCTTTGATTCTNTTTCTTCTTGGNAAAATCCCACGAAGCTCATCAATCTCTATATAGGTATTATCTTCATTGTCGATTCGAATGACGCTTCCATGAATGATGGTACCAACTTTTGCTTTATATTTTTCAAAAAGATTTTGCTCAATACTTTTTTGCACATTGTGTTCAATTTCATAAAAAAGTTTTGCCGCAGCCGTTCGTCCAAAGTTTTCAATATTGATTTCGCTTTGGAGTTCATCGCCTACCTCAACTTCGCTATCAAGCTCTTTAGCTTCACTCAGTGCAATATATTTTTCACTTTCTCTTACAAGTCTTTTATCATCATCACTTACAACTGTAATAGTTTGATACAGAGTGTATCTTTTACCATCAATTTCAACATTAAATTCTTGATCTTTTGATATCATCTCTTTTGCTGTATTGATTAAAGCATCTTTAAATGCAAGCTCAACTTCCTCTTTTTTTAAACCTTTTTCAAAAGCGATTGATTCTATAATATCACCTATTTTTTCCACATTACCATCCTGTTTCCCTCTTTGCTATAAAAATTATTACATTAAAATTTTTAATGATTTTTATCAAGCGGAGGAGTTTTTAATTAAGAGGTAAATTCTACATAAAGTTTGCTTAATAAAATATAAGATATAATATAAGTTTACTAAAAGTACTAGTAAAAGCTATAAAGGATAGGGATGGAACTGTTACTTGCAAGGGAGAATAAAAATCAAAAACCAAAAAAGATAGATTTAGAATCGATCGATTTAAGTAATAAATTTATCTATTTTGATAGAGAAAACTCTCATAAAGATATAGTGAAGATGGTGGAGTATTTTGAAGAAAAGGGATTGAGTGTATACCTCAAAGAGGTGAAGTTTGGCTTGGATGATGAAGATTATATGTATGAAGCTCACATAATGTAATAGGTTTATTTGATTGCTAACTCTTACCCAAAGACAGAAAATGCAAAATAAAAACCCTCAAAAAAAACTCTACATCNAAACCTTGGGATGTGNAATGAATGTTCGAGATAGCGAACATATCATTTCTGAACTAAGCAGTGAATACTCACTGATTGATACTCCAGATGATGCAGANCTCATTATTATCAATACCTGTAGCGTGCGAGAAAAACCTGTTCAAAAACTTTTCAGCGAAATTGGAAGATTTACAAAACTTAAAAAAGATGGTTGCAAAATAGGTGTATGTGGATGCACCGCAAGCCATTTAGGCGAACAAATCTTTCAAAAAGCACCTTCAGTTAATTTTGTACTTGGAGCAAGAAATGTTTCAAAAATCTCTGAAGCGGTAAAAAGCAAGGGATTTATAGCAATAGATATCAATCATGATGAAACACATTATCAATTTTCCGATTCCTACCAGTCAAATCCTTATAAAAGATTGATTAATATTTCTATAGGATGCGATAAAAAGTGCACCTTTTGCATTGTGCCAAACACTAGAGGCAAAGAGATTTCAATTCCGCTTGAGATGATCAAAAAAGAGATTATCTCAAGTGTTGCACAAGGGGTAAAGGAGGTGATGCTGCTTGGTCAAAATGTCAATAACTATGGTAGACGATTTAGCAGTGTCCATGAAAAAGTTGATTTTACCCGTTTGCTGCAAGAAATTTCACAAATTGAAGGATTAGAGCGGATTCGATTTACTTCGCCACACCCATTGCACATGGATGATGAATTTATAAAGGAGTTTGCCAAAAATCCAAAAATTTGTAAATTTATCCATATCCCTTTGCAAAGCGGTTCAACAAAAGTGTTGAGAGATATGAAAAGAGGCTACTCTAAAGAGTGGTATTTAAACCGTGTAGCAAGGATTAAAGAGTTAGTACCTCATGTTGCAATTGGGACTGATATCATTGTTGGATTTCCAGGTGAGAGTGATGAGGATTTTTTAGATACGCTTGAAGTAGTCAAAGAGGTAGAGTTTGATCAAATCTTTAGCTTTAAATACTCTCCACGCCCCTTAACTCCTGCTAAAGATTTTCCCAATCAAGTTCCGCAAGAGGTTGCAGCTAAAAGGCTAGAGCAACTCCAAGAGTTAGGCAAAGAGATTCTTGATGCAAAGATGGCGCAAGAGGTGGGTAAGATACATAGAGTCTATTTTGAAGATTTGCAAAACAATGGAATGGTCGCTGGACGAAGCGATACAAATAAGCTTGTAATGGTTCAAGGCAGCGATGAGTTACTTGGCAAATTTGCAGATGTGAAAATCACAAAAGCCCACCGTATGAGTTTAGAGGGTGAACTTTTGTGAGAGCAAAAGATATCTACAGAAAAATTGGAAAGCTTGTCATTCCCCCAATTGGTGCATTATTGATGCGACTTTTGTATAGTACCTATAAGTTTGAGTATAGTATTGAAGGAAAACTACCAGATCGTAACTGTGTCTTTGTAGGTTGGCATGGGGAGTTGTTTGTTAACCCTTTGGTATATCGCAAATTTCGCAAGAGATACAAAACATACGCTGTGATTTCGCACCATTTTGATGGAGAGTTGATCGCCAAAACCTTGCAGCTTGCGGGAAGAATTAATTCGCTTCGAGGCTCATCAAAAAAAGGGGCAAAAGCAGTGCTTTTGCAAGCAATCAAGCAAATCCAAAAGGGAAATGACATAATCTTAACTCCTGATGGTCCAAGAGGACCAAGGCATAGTTTTCAGCCTGGAGCTCTTGCGATAGCAAAAAGAGCTGAGGGTAATTTAGTCATCATTACGATGCGCGCACACAAGTATTGGCAGCTTAAGAGTTGGGACCAATTTGTTATTCCAAAGCCATTTTCCAAAGTGGAGATTTTTATGCAAGCGTTACAGTTAGAAAGTTTTGACGAAGAAACAGCTGCAATGGTGCAACAAAAGATGATAAAATATGCAAACTAAACAATTGTCAGCCCTTGCTGCTTTGCTTTTTCTTGTAGTGATGGCCGTTTATTTTTATTTACATCCCTCCTATAGACTCTCGCTTGAGGCAAAAATTTATTATACTATTGGGGAGTATGATAGTGCATATGAGATTGCTTCACAAGCGTATGAACTGAATAAGTATAACCGCATGGCGTTTACNATTATGGTGCAAAGTAAAAATGCTCAAAAGTTTTTAGAGTTTATCAGTATGGCAAAAGAGCATTATGCCCAAATTCAATTTATTGCAGCTAAGCCAGAAGTAACCAATGCCGACAAAATCAAGATAAAGATGCTTTTAGAAGTTGTGCTTCAAAGTTATCAAAGATTAAGTGCCAACCAACTTACTGATAAAACCCTTGTTGATGATGCAAAAAAATATAAAGATAATTTTCAAAAACTTTATGATGAGCTGTTTGGAGAAAGTAAGGAGTGATGCGAATGCTTCAAGGGTATATACAAGAGTTTTTGGATTTTTTAAAAAATATTCGCGGATATGGTTTGCAAAGTGTAAAAACATATGGTATTGCACTATTGCAAATGGAAAAAGTTTCACACTTTTATGATGAGGATGGAATGAAAAACTTAGATATTACCCCTTGGAGGATTCAAATTCGCAAACAAAATAGTAAAACAATCTCAAAAAAACTAAGTGCAGTGCGTAGTTTTGTGAAGTTTATGGATGAACAAAAGCAAATTCCAATTCGATTGATTGGTGATTGGAGGATTAAAGTAGCAAAAACACTTCCTAAACCCATCAATAAACGCTACATTGATGAAGCGATAGATGCGGCTGATATGCAAACAGCAATCATTATTGAGTTAATATATGCACTTGAACTTCGAATCAGTGAGTTAGAAAATTTAAAGCGAAGTGATATCAAAGAGGGGTGGGTAAGTGTAGTAGGAAAAGGAAATAAGATGAGAAATATTCCACTGCTAGCACGCACACAAAATAAATTAAAGCGTTATTTGCAACAATATGATCCTAAAACCTTTCTATTGGAGAATGATGGCAAAAAATTAAGTCAAAATAGCATAAGATACAGATTGGAAAAAGTTTTTCACTCATTGGGTTTAAAAGTAACACCTCATCAATTAAGACACTCCTTTGCTACCGATTTGCTAGAAAATGGTGCAAGGATTAAGGATGTGAGTGAGCTTTTAGGACATGAGTCGCTAAGTTCAACTCAAATCTATACAAAGCTTAGCAAGGGGAAAAAGATGCAAACATACTTGAGCGCTCATCCCTTATGCACGAAGGATAGTTGATAATGATAAAAAAGTGGCTAAAGTATTTGTGGCCAGATGCTTATATTGTATTTACACAGTCACCTGAGGGATTAAATGCCACACAATATATCCTCAAAGGTGACAAACCTGATATAGTAGGTGAAAGCTCTTTTGCAATTAGCAAAAATCAAATCTCTAAAGATTGTGCTACATATATCCAAGAGTATTTGTCGGTCTATCCTCAAACACAGCTGATATTTTTAACCTCTGCACCAAGTTGTTCAGCAGTTGGAACATGCAATATGTCTGAAATGGTAGAGCATGGTATCGATATGAGTATTGTGAAATATGTTTGCAAAAAAAATTTTAGCACTTATATTTCAATCATGGATTTAGAAGAGGATAAACTTTTATTTAAACCATTTCAACTCGATTATCTTTACTCTCCCTTTTTTATTATCGATGAAGTGCGATCTTCCTATAGCGGTGTAGTACTAGTAGCACTACATCGCCAAAATCGGCTTTATATTTCAATCTATAAAAATGATGTGCTTTTGTATGCAGATAATGTTATCATTTCAAGTAGTGATTTTGAAGATAGTATCGATATGAGTGGTGATGACGCGGATGAGATGGATGATGCAGATTTTGATTTAGATGACTTAGACGAATTTGAAGATGAGCTAGATAGTTTGGATGGGTTAGATGACTTTGATAGCGATATGGAAGCAACAGATGACAAAGAGGGCTTTGACAGTATAGAAGAAGATGAGATGGAAAGTGATGATGAGTTAAAAGAGTATGATTTGCGTGTGCATGAAGCATTAAAGACAACTATTTCACAATTTTATTCCAATGAAAAGATACAGTCTGATTTTGTTGAAAAAATCCAAATAATTGATACGATGGCATTAAGTGATAATTTGTTTGAATTGGTGAAAGATGAGCTCTTTTGTGAAGTGGATGTAAAACATATCGATTTGCACAAAGAGTGTTTAAATTTGATGCTAAAGGACACGGCAAATGCCATCAAAACTTAGTTTTATCACCCCTAAAAGACGAAAATATTTAGATTTAGAAACTAAAATCTTAATTGTTTTTTTAATTGTTATTGGGTGTATTATTATCGCTTTTGCAATCTTTTTATCAGTTCAAGCATTGGCAAAAAGTTCAAACACCAAGAGTATGCAAAAAGAGATTGCCATGATGGAGGCAGAGATTGAAAGTTATGATTTTGAATATTCACAAATTAAAGCGTTGCAACGAAAAGCTGATGAGGTTTATACAGCCAATGAGTTGCTAAGAGGAAGCATTCGCAATCTATTTGATCTGATTCCTGATCAAATCACACTTAGTAAATCGATAATGGAAAAGGATAGACTCATTCTTTATGGGGTGACGCCATCAAAAGAGGTATACAACTTTATGCTACTTTCGCCGTTAAAATCAATTTTTCATGAAAATAGAACAACTTTTTATTCATTGGAAAATGGATGGTACCGTTTTGTTTCAGTTAATGTATTGCATGATGCACAAGGGTTAACACAATGAACCCAAAAGAGGTAAAATTAATCCGATTGNTTGTGAGTGTTATTGTGATGATAGTGATGCTTTTTATGCTTTTTATTTTTATGGCAATCCCTTCGGTAAATTATTATAAAAAAGAAAATAACCGGTATCTAGAAGTAAAAGCGAAATATGATGCAACAAAAAAGATCCACCAAGATTCATTAAACCGTTTGCTTGATATAAAAAGTAATAATAAACGGGTGATTGAATCCTTTGCCAATAGTTTTGATGAAGAGGTTTTTGTGCAATATTTACACTCAAAGTTTGATGATGTGAAGATTGTAAAAAGTGAAGAAATTGCAGAAGAAAAGTTTTTACGCTATAAAATCACTGTATCAACTTCGATGCAAACTCCAATGCGGTTTTATGAATTTTTAAATGATATCAATCACTATTCAAACATCTTAGAGGTGGAGTTTCCAATTCGTTTTGAGATGATAGAAGGTACACTATTTGGCTCATTTGATTTGAAAAAGTATCACCACAAAATAAAGACTAAATAGATTTTTTAAGTAAAAATTAATTTTTTTTGGATATAGTTTCGTTAATTTTTAGATATATAAGAAACATAGAGGAAAGAAACGATGAAAAGAGATATTCACCCAAACTATGAAGAGTGTAAAGTAACATGTGCTTGTGGGAATAGTTTCACAGTTAAATCAAATGTTAGTGAGATGAAAATTGATATTTGCAATGCTTGTCATCCATTCTTTACAGGTACAGAAAAGGTTGCGGATACTACTGGAAGAATCGATAAGTTTAAGAAAAAATACAACTTATCATAACTGCTACCTCCATCTTGGAGGCTTCTTTTGCTTACACTTGTGCCTACACCCATAGGAAACCTTCAAGATATAACATATAGGGCTATTGAGAAATTTAATAGCTGTGATGTGATTTTGTGTGAGGATACGCGTGTTACAAAACAATTAATCACCCTTTTATCAAAAACACATCACATCGACTGTACGGCGCAATTTCTCTCCTTTCACCAACATAATCAACACAAAAGACTTCAAAGTTTTGATGAGCATTTTTTTGATAAAGATATTGTTTTTGTAAGTGATGCAGGGATGCCAGCAATTAGCGATCCTGGTGCAAGTTTGGTTCGCTATTGTATTGAAAAAAATATTGAATATGATGTGCTTCCAGGCGCAAATGCTGCTATTACCGCATTTGCTGCGAGTGGGTATGAAGGGGCTTTTACATTTTATGGATTTTTACCCAAAGAGAAAAGGGCGAAAGCTTTGCAAAAGGTGATGCAAGCAGAAGAGTTTGCTATATTGCACGAAGCACCACATAGAATTGAAAGGTTAATCCAAGAGATTTGCGCTATCGATAGCCAAAGAGAGCTTTTTTTAGCCAAAGAGATCAGTAAAAAGTTTCAAACTTTTTACAAAGCAAAAGCGAAAGATATATCACTAGAGAGTACCAAAGGGGAGTGGGTAGTGATTATCTCGCCAAGAGTTTCACAAAAGATAGTGATGAGTTTAGATGAGATAAAATCACTCGATATGACGCCCAAATCCAAAGCAAAACTTTTAGCAAAATATAGCAATAAAAGTGCCAAAGAGTGGTATAATGAGTTAATTAATAGCTGAAAGAAAATCTATGATAATCTATGGAAAACAGTGTTGTAAATATATTTTAGAGAATCAAATAGAGTTTAAAAAGTTATATCTTGCTAAAGGTAAGCGAATCGATCAAAAGGTATTTTCTCGATTTAGAAAAAAAATAGAGATAATTGATAATAAAAAAGCGCAAAGCCTAAGCAAAGGTGGAAATCATCAAGGTATCTTGATGCAGCTAGATGCGTATGAGCCTAAAAGTTTTTCACAGGTTAAAAACTCCGAGTTTCTAGTGATTTTGAATGAGGTTACTGATGTAGGAAATATAGGAGCGATTGTGCGAACAGCATATGCTTTGGGTGCAGATGCAGTGATTGCTACAGGGGTTAGAAGTTTAAACTACGCAGGCATCATTCGAAGTAGTAGTGCAGCCCTTTTTAAGATTGATTTTGTGGTTGAATTTAATATTTTAGATATTATCAATGAATTAAAACAGAAAGGATTTAGTACTTATGGTGCCTCTATGGAGGGAGAAGATATTGAAACAGTAAGCTTTCGAGGAAAAACTGCTTTAATTCTTGGCAGTGAAAGTCAAGGAATTAGTGGTAAAATACTAAAAAAGCTTGATAAAACGGTTGCAATAAAGATGCATCGTGAGTTTGATTCGCTCAATGTAAGTGTTGCAGCGGGAATTATTATCAATAGGATTGCTAATGAGCTTAAAAGAGTTGATTGATACCTATGGATTAAAAGATATACATACCAGAACAAGAATTTCAAATGATAATTTGCTCAATCTTTTGAATGAAAATTTTTCTTCGATGAGCAAAACCAATGCCCTTGGATTTATTAAAATTCTTGAAAGAGAGTATGGCGTTGATCTTTCAAAACTGCGACAAAGTGTTATAGAAAGTATTGAGGATGAAAATTATGTCCAAAAAGATTTGGTACTTATTGAAAGACGCCACAATAATAAAAAGAAAATAGCTAGCAGCGTAGTGTTGTTTTTATTGTTGTTTGCTGCACTAATATATGTTGTTTATCTTATTAATGTTCAAAATGCAGATTCTCATAGCGATGTGATTCATATGCAAGAGAGTTTATCCATTGTGGAAAATGAGGTACTAGAGTCTATGGAGGAACCTCAATCAAAAGAAGTTGTAACTGATGACTTTAATGAGGCAGAGAAAAATAATAAA
>Ga0052835_100021_pt1 | contig 17003 bp, 21 predicted proteins | sample Wilsouwater61714_FD_53172 | JGI IMG/M metagenome (GOLD analysis project Ga0052835, IMG submission 53172) | Hot spring water microbial communities from Wilbur Hot Springs, California, USA - Wilbur source water - 6/17/14 | ecosystem: Environmental > Aquatic > Thermal springs > Unclassified ...
GTAGCTACTTTTTCTAGTTTAAAAAAAGCATCTTCAAGTTTTCTAAATCTCTCCCTATCAACATAATCTTTATTGATTTTATTTATTATTTCACCAAGTTCTGTTATTGCACTTTTAAATCGCTGTGCATCCTCACTTTGTTTGGTTTGAAGTTCATTATATTTTTGATTCAATGCTTGATTTTGCGAGATTAACTCTTCAATCTGCTCTTGCATCAACACCATTTGATTATGTGTGCCTTTGCTAGCACCATCAACAACAGATAAAATACCACTTATCTTCTCCTCATACTCTTGGAGTTTTCTGCTTAGTGTGTTAACCATCAACTTTAACTCTTGTAGCTGTGAATCAATCTCTTTGATGGTATTTCTATTTTGCAAAATAACTTTTTCACTTTGAGTTAATCCATAAGGATTTTCCAAATCAAGATTGCCAGCATCGAAAGCCGAAGGCTCTCTTGCCAACAGTAGTAGTGGAGCTATAAGTAGTAAACTTTTCTTAATCATAGATTATGGTAAAACTTTAAATTCAACTCTTCTATTTTTTTGCCAACACTCTCTATTACTTTGCGTGCATACGGGATTACTTTCTCCATAACTTACAAGCACAAATTTGTTCGCATCTATACCCCTATCTACCAATGCATCTTTGACCGATTTTGCTCTTTTTAAACCTAATGCGTAGTTATACTCATCCGTACCCCACTCATCAGTATTCCCCTCAATTTTGATTATAAACCCTGCTGCATCTTCACCTTTGAGTAAGAGTGCTACTTGATTTACTCTGCCTACTTGATCTGCTCTAATATCATACTTGTCAAAATCAAAGTAGATTTCATTTAACTTTGCTTCTAATGCACTCATCTTTTCAGCTACCGTAAAACCCATGCCGATTTCCTCTGCTGGCGCTACTTCATCTCTGAGCGCAATTTTATCTACATCCAAATCAGCCGAAACGCTTATTTCTTCATCCACCGTTGTTGTGTCTATCTTTGGACTCTTATTCGAACAACCTGTAAATAGCAATGCTAAAAATAGTGCTGTCATTAATGCTACATGCTTCATCGTATCTCCCTTTGTGAATTTCAAATATTATATCAATCTAAGCTTTATACAATACTTAATCACCAATCAATGGATTGTATCTTTTGCCCTTTGAGGGGAAATAGGTAACTTTTATTTTGATTGATTCGTATTATACCCAAAGCACTTTCATTTTCATAATTTTTTATAAATAGTATCGTATCGCCATTTTTTGAAAATTTTGGAAATTGATTTACACCTGTTGCTGTTAGCGGTCTAATGTAACTTGTTTGTGTAGAAATAAGATACAGATTAAATGAATTCTTTGAAAACGCATTATCACTATCTCTACTTACATACACCATATAATTTTTATAAGCACTCACTGAGTGGTTATTGCGCCCATGATATACAACTTGCCTCACTTCAGGCTGATTAATCTTTTTACGGTATATATTTGGATAGCCAAGCCTATCTGATACAAAAACTATCTCATCATCTCCTAAAAACTGTCCATTAACATCAATCCCAGAAAAATAGGTCAATCGTTTTTTTCTTTTTGTTTCTGTATCATAGAGGTAGATTTCAGGTTGGTCATTGTATGCCATTGTAAGCAAAAGCTCTTTTCCATTATTTCTTGTATCGGAGCAAACGAGCATCCCCTCATTTTCTAAAATTTTTTCTCTTTGGCCTGTGTAAAGATTTACTTTATAAAGTGTTGGCAATTCATGATTGAGTGAAGTGTAAAAGAATGATTCTTTATTCTCATCTGCCCACTTTGGAAAAACATTCATTCCACCACCGATTACTCTTTGTTGGTATGTGAGTGTGTAATCAGCAATAAATATATCAGATTTTCCCATCCCAGTCATTTTGGAAAAAATCACATAACTTGTCATCCAATCAACACTTGGATACCCAAAATATTTATTGATTGATGCAACTGCCAAATGAGACAAAAAGGGGTATCTATTGTTTGAGCTTACAAAAAAGCTTGCACGGTGGATTATTTGATTGTTTGACGCTCTATAGATATCGATATCAATACTTAGTCTACTATCCTCTCTTACTCTATATCGTATCAAGTAATCATAATCTTTGTACTTCAAATCACTACTTTCTTTATTGGACTTATACCTCTCTTCAACCAAAAAATGCCCCGTTGTCTTAAAATCAGCTACCAACATATCATAAATCTGCCGTGAAATTTGAGTTTCTGTTCTACTTTGATCAAAAATAGCAATCTTTGTTCTTTTTTCTAGGTTTTTGCTCACTTCTATTGTTGCATCAAAAGCAAAAAGATGAGCAAATAGTGTCATTGCGACAAAAATCACTCTCATCTGTACTACTCCTTGGTTTTTAATATCAACTCTACATATAACTCTCTATCAATTGGTTTAAAAAACTTTACTTGCTCTATATAACTTTGCACATATTGATTAAAGCTACTCGACGGTGAGAGTGCATAAACTTTAAACTTAAGCGTGCCATCTTTCATCACGCGAACTCGAAGTGTTGATGAATGCAATCCAACAGTTGCTGGTGGGTTCCATCTTGAGTGCAAAAACTCTTGGAGTTCAATTATCAATTCATCATAAATCTCTCCACTTTGTACCGATGAAATTGTAACATCTTTGAGTGAATGAATGGTTACTTCATCGCGTGATTGAAATCTTTGTCTTTGATAACTGCTTTTGTACTGTATTGGTTTTTGGCTTGTTTGATTTGACTTAGAAAGTGTTACACTTTCAAATATTTCAGCAATAGATGCTCTTGGTATCAAACTTGTTGGTTTAGCTGGTTCTAATTGTTGCGGAGAATGAAGTTCAATTAAAGTGGTATCTTGTACTGCTTGGATTTGACTGTACTCTTGCTGGGTGGGTTGGGGCAGCTTCTTAGAAACGATTGAGATATCAAATGCATCTTTTTTACCAACTGTCTTTGTTGTTTTATGCATATTAAAGTAAAGAAGTAATGCATAAATACAAAGCAGATACACGCTAAGTGAAACCAACCCCGCTACAATGAAGTTACTATTCATGTGTTACAAGTGATGCTTTTGAAAACCCCGCTTGTTTTACTATTTTTAATAGATGCATAACATCTTTGTATTGCAGCTGTTGGTCTGCATTGATGTAGATAGTAGTCTCTTTATCCATTGAAGCAGCATATAAAATAAAATTATCAGCAAACTGTTCAAGTGGAATTTTTTCTTTATTAAAAACAATGTATCCTTCTCGGTGCAGATGAATCTCTATTGAGTCCTCTTTTGTCACTACTTTAGATTTTGAACCTTGAGGCAAATCTATATCTTCTTGATACAAGACTGTTGGCGCAGTAACCATCAAAATAGCCATCAATACGAGCATAATATCAACTAGTGGTGTGATATTGAGTTCCGGTGTTTCTTCCCAGTTAAACATCTCTATATTTTTCTTCGCTTAACAATAGCTCAATCTCTCTATTGACAATATTAAGTAAATCATACGCTCTTCTTTTTAGTAGCAAATGAAAGCTATATGCAAATATAGCAACAAATATTCCAGTAGCGGTAGCGACAAGTGCTTCACTAATGGCAGGAGCTACGGTCGTTAATGTTGCAGATCCGACATTTCCTAAAGCTGCAAATGTCTCTAAAATTGCAACAACAGTCCCAAACAACCCAATAAATGGTGAAGTAGAGGCAACGATAGAGAGAAAGGTTAATCCAGTTGTTGCTTTTTTCTCTACAATCAACTTCAACGATTGCATCGCCTCAGAATTGATTGAGTCATATTTTTGTAAAAAATTAGAGATAATTGGTGAACTATAGCCTTTTGCTCTTCCTCCACTCATATCTAATTTTTCTAAAGCATTGAACTCTGAGTTATACCATGAACTCACCTCAAAGTATTTATAAATAAATGTCCAAATGATTGCAATAAAATAAAGTGAAAGCCATGCTATAACGATAATTGTTATAGCACTGCTTCTGTCGATATAATTTAATAAGATATCTAAAAACTGCATTACAATGTTTTGCTTGTTAAAGATTCAACTTTAGCAATAGCAGTAGCAGAGTCACTTGCTTTTGCTAATAACTCTTTTGCACTCTCAAGAGCTTTTGCCAATTCACTCTCACTATCCCCTCTAACCGCAACTGCACCATCAACAACGCATAAAGTTTTATTTTCCTCTACCTTTACATAACCGCCATCAATTGCAACACCCTCTTTACCTCCATCAGATTTTGTGATACTAATCACTCCAGATCCAAGTAGTGCAAGCAAGGATGCATGTTGAGGCAAAACTCCAAACTCACCCTCTTTGCCTGGAAAAGTTGCTTCCTTAATTTCACCATTAAACACAGAACCATCTGGTGTTACAATTTCTAAACTCATAGTACTCATTACTTAAGCCTTTTTATTTTGCTTCATCTTTTCATATTTTTCTTTTGCTTCATCAATTGATCCAACCATATAGAATGCCTCTTCAGGCATGTAATCATATTTACCTTCAATCAAACCTTTAAACCCTTCAATCGTTTCTTCAAGAGTAACATATTTTCCTGGAGTTCCAGTAAATACTTCAGCAACAAAGAAAGGCTGAGAAAGGAACTTTTCAATCTTTCTTGCTCTCTCAACGATTAGCTTATCCTCTTCGCTTAATTCATCCATACCCAAGATTGCAATGATATCTTGCAAATCTTTATATTTTTGAAGTACCGATTGAACTCCTCTGGCAACCTTGTAGTGCTCCTCACCAATAATTTGCGGATCAAGCATTCTTGAAGTGGAATCAAGTGGATCCACCGCAGGATAGATACCTTTTTCAGCTATTGCTCTACTTAGAACCGTTGTTGCATCCAAATGAGCAAAAACAGAAGCTGGTGCAGGGTCAGTCAAGTCATCTGCTGGTACATACACTGCTTGCACAGATGTAATTGAACCTTTAATGGTTGATGTAATTCTCTCTTGCAAAGCACCCATCTCACGAGCAAGAGTTGGCTGGTATCCAACAGCACTTGGAATTCTTCCAAGGAGTGCAGACATCTCTGAACCTGCTTGAGCGTAACGGAAAATATTATCAATAAACATCAATACATCAAGACCCATCTCATCACGAAAATACTCAGCCATTGTCAAACCAGTAAGTGCGATTCTGTTTCTTGCTCCAGGCGGTTCATTCATTTGACCATAGCACAGCGCAACTTTATCCAATACATTTGAATCCTTCATCTCAAAGTAAAGGTCATTTCCTTCTCTTGTTCTTTCGCCAACACCTGCAAACACTGAGTAACCGCTGTGTTTAAAAGCAACATTGTGAATCAGTTCCATAATAATTACAGTCTTACCAACTCCAGCTCCACCAAATAATCCAACTTTCCCACCTTTTGCGTATGGAGCAAGCAAGTCAACAACCTTAATACCTGTTTCAAAAATCTCTGTTTTTGTGCTTTGCTCCTCAAATTTTGGCGGATCTCTATGGATTGACCAATATTGTTTTGCTTCCAGTTTTTCACCACCATCAATCGTTTCACCGACAACATTGAAAATTCTTCCTAAAACCTCTTCACCAACTGGAACTTTGATACAATCACCTGTAGCTCTTACTTCTAGGCCTCTTGTTAAACCTTCAGTCATATCCATTGCAATGGTTCTAACTCTTTTATCACCAACTTGTGATGCAACCTCTAAAACAACCTCTTTTTTCTTCCCATCAACTTCAAATGAAGCAACAATCGCTTCATTAATTGAGGGCAAATAATCTTCAAAGTCCACATCTACAACTGGGCCCATAACCTGTGAAATCTTACCAATCATCAACCTCTCCTTTTTATTTCAATGCTTCCATACCGCTGATTATCTCAATCAGTTCGGTAGTAATAGATTCTTGTCTTGCTTTATTGTATTCTGTTGATAGTTTGCTAACCATCTCTTTAGCGTTATTTGTAGCAGCATCCATCGCTTGCATTCTTGCACTGTGTTCTGCTGCCAGTGAGTCAATGAGTGCATAATACATGCTATATCTAACATACTTATACACAAGTGTATTGAGCATCTCTTCATCATCTTCAGGTTCTTGTTCCATCGCTGAAGGTTGCTCTTTATTTTCGAGATATTCTGGATCAATTGGTAAAACCTTTGCCTCTTTTACCTCTTGGGTAATCATATTCACATATCCGTTATGTACAACGATTACGCTATCAGTTTCACCGTTAACAAAGCTTTCGATAACACTATCCATAAATTTTGCAGCCCTGTCATAATCAGGCGATGCACTTAAATCTATAATGGAATCATGTAACTCTACTTCATTGAATCTGAAATATTCAATGCCTTTTTTCCCGATACCCCTAAGCCTTACTTTAACTTTTTTTGCTTTAAAGTCAGCAATCAGAGCTTTTACTCTTTTTATGGTTTGTGCGTTAAAACCTCCACACAAACCTTTATCAGCCGTTACAAAAATAATATCAACGATAGCAGGATTTTTTATACTTTCAAAATACCTACTATCAATTCCACCTGCTTTGTACTTCTTAATGGAGCAAGCGATATCATCAATAAGCTCCGTTAGCTTTTGCGCATACACTTTCGACTTTTTGGCTAACTCTTCCGTTCTTTTAAGTTTCGCAGTAGAAACCAACTTCATAGCTCGAGTTGTTTTCTGTGTATTCTTAACACTCTTAATTTTTCTTTTTATATCTTTTAGATTAGCCATTATTTAGCCTTTACGCTGAAAAAGTTGCTTTAAAGTCATCAAGTGCCTTTTGTAATTGCTCTTTAATTTCTGCATCAATTGCTTTTTTATTTCTTATATCTTCCAACACTGTTGGATATGCAGTTTCCAAAAACGGATACAACTCATTTTCAAATTTAACAACTTGTGAAACATCAATATCATCTAGGTATCCATTTGCACCTGCAAAAATAATTGCGACCTGTTTTTCAAATGGAAGTGGAGCAAATGGTCCCTGTTTTAAAACCTCGACCATTCTTTGACCACGCTCGAGTTGTTTTTTGCTCGATTCATCCAAATCACTTGCAAATTGAGCAAACGCCTGAAGCTCTCTATATTGAGCAAGGTCAAGTCTTAAAGTTCCTGAAACACTTTTGATTGCCTTAGTTTGTGCCGCTCCACCAACACGAGAAACTGATAAACCAACATTAATTGCTGGTCTAACACCTGAATTAAATANATCNGTTTCGAGAAAGATTTGTCCATCAGTAATAGAAATAACATTTGTAGGGATATATGCGCTTACATCACCAGCTTGCGTTTCAATAATTGGAAGTGCTGTCAGTGAACCTGCGCCTCTTTCATCACTCATCTTTGCAGCTCTTTCAAGCAATCTTGAGTGCAGATAAAATACATCCCCAGGGAATGCTTCACGACCTGGAGGTCTTCTTAGNATTAAGGACATCTCTCTATAAGCAACAGCATGCTTTGAAAGATCATCATAAACAATTAACGCGTGTCTTCCATTGTCTCGAAAATATTCACCAATTGTTACACCTGTATATGGAGCTAAAAACTGCAATGAGGCAGAATCGCTTGCGGTCGCATTTACAACGATTGTATAATCCATTGCACCATGCTCTTCAAGTTTTTTGACAACTGAAGCAACTGTAGATTGTTTTTGACCAATGGCTACATAGATGCAAACGACATCTTGTCCCTTTTGGTTGATAATTGTATCAACCGCAACAGTAGTTTTTCCTGTTTGTCTATCACCAATAATAAGCTCTCTTTGTCCTCTTCCAATTGGAACGAGTGCATCAATTGATTTGATACCTGTTTGAAGTGGTTCATGGACAGATTTTCTATCCATTATCCCAGGAGCTTTTTCCTCAACAAACCTATATTCAGTTGCTTCAATAGCTCCTTTACCATCAATTGGATTACCTAAAGCATCTATAACTCTTCCAAGCATTCCATCGCCTACAGGAGTTTTTAAAAGTGTTCCAAGTCTTTTTGCACTCATCCCCTCTTTGAGATTCTTTCCTTTTCCAAGAACAACAACACCAACACTGCTCTCTTCAAGGTTTTGCACAATACCTCTCTCACCATCTTCAAACTCTACCATCTCACCTGCCATGACATTATTTAATCCATAAACAGTTGCGATACCATCACCCAATGCTATAATCTTACCAGTTTCGTTGATATCAACATCTATCTCAAAACTATCAATTCTCTCTTTGATAATTGAACTTATTTCATCTGCTTGTAATTTAGCTGACACTGTAACTCCTTTTTTAAATTTAAAATGACTTCGTAATGTGGTCTATTAGTTTGCTTTTGAATCTCTCTTTAGAATACCCAACCTCAACACCTAAATCAGGAATCTCAACCTTAATACCTTCAAAGTCACTCTCTTGATAGGTCAACTGAATCGTTCTACCTGTTTTTGCACTGAGTAATTTTTCTAACATCGAAATTTGATCTTGACTTACGCCATTTTTTGATTGAACAACACCTTTAAAGCTGTTACTATCCCTTTGCAGCTGTAGTCGCAACACATCTGCCATGCTCTCAATAGCATCAAATCTGTTGTTTTGTGCGACCACGACCATAAATTGCTTCAATGTTGCATCACAATCATTCAACACCGTTTTCACTAACTCCACTTTCTTTTCGTTGCTCACTAAGGGAGAGTTTAATGCTTGAGAAACTTTACTATCTCTATATGCTTTTGCAAAACCATTGATGATTTCATAATACTCTTTTTTAGTTTCAACGCTTACANCAAAGGTCAATGCTTTAATGTATCTTTTTGCTACACTTTCTAATTCCATTAAGCAACCTTTTTCTGAACGAGTTTAATAAATTTGTCTTGATCAATAGACGCCACATNTTCGCTTAGCAGCTCATCAAGGATTTCCCTNACAACCTCTTTGGTTACTTTACCTTTTTCAAGCTTCAATTTTTCATCATATGCTTTTTCAAGATTTTTTATATCGNTATCACATTGTGCTTCAATTTTTGATGCTATTAATTGGCACTCTTTTTTTGCATTTTCAACTATCTCTAAAGCTTTTGCTTTTGCTTTTTCCAATTCTAGCTGCGCTTCTTTTNTTGCTTGCTTCGAAGCTTGAAGTTTTTTNCTCACTTCATCAAGTCTTGAAGCTATTGAAGCCGTTCTGTTTTTGAAGAAATTTCTAACCACATCATTGATGAGATAGTATAAAATAGCAAAAAATATTGATGCGTTGATAACTCTATAGATAAAATCTGATTCCCCTATTGGAGATGATGCTGCTAAAGCAAAGGTAGAAAAAGTGAAAAATAGTACTATCGCTTTTTTCTGCATTTTATCCCTTTTAAATTTGAGTATACTTAGCTTTTAAAGCTTCTTTAAATAATGGAATCTGCGAAGTCAATGAGTTTTTCAACTTCACCTTTTCTTCATTTAGCTCAACCATAAACTGTTCATAGGCTTTCATAAGCTCATCATTTTTAGCATCAATCCTGCTCTGTGCGAGTGTTTTTGCTTCATCAGTTGCTTTTTGTTTCATTGCAGCTGCTTTTGCCTTTGCTTCAGATAAAACTTTCTCTGCCTCATCTTTTAAATCTGAAACATTAGCACTTGCGCTATTTGCTTCTTCAAGATCTTTTCTTATAGTCTCATCCCGATCTTCCATGAAGCTAATCATCGGCTTGTATAATGTTGTATTCAAAAATNCAATCATACCAATAAATATGATAGCAACTGGTATCATCAACGAGAAATCAAGCTCAAGCATCTTTCCTCCTTCATTAAAATTTAATATATGGTATCAAAACTTACCATAAAGTATATTGAATTAGATTATTACCTCTTGAAATATTTTAAAAATGTTTCAATTTCAGCCTCATTTTTAAAGCTAAACTCCAATTTATTCTTTTTAACTTCAAAATGAAGAGGAATCTCTTTTTTTAATCGATTTTTGTACTTTTTTAAATCTACAAGCTCTAATTTTTTCGACTTACTTTTAGAGTTATATTGTAAATCTTTTTTTGCTTTCATGTCCTTTATTAATTTTTCACATTCTCTGACACTAAGTTTTTGACCAATTATCGTATCAACAGCCAACTTTTGCTCACTGAAATCCAAACCAATAATAAGTTTTGCATGCCCAAAGCTTATCTCATTATTGAGTAGTTTTTCTTGCGCGTATTCACTCAGAGTTAGCAATCTCAAAATATTAGTAATTTGTGTTCTGCTTTTATTGACTCTTTTTGCAACTTCTTCATGAGTTAATTGATGCTCATCAATCAAATTCTTTAATGCAATAGCAACTTCAACTGGATTTAAATCCTCTCTTTGGATATTTTCAATCAATGCAAGTTCTCGAAATTTTTCAAATTCCACATCAGTAATAATCGCTTTGATACTCGTAAATCCAGCAAGCTTTGAAGCCCGAAGTCTTCGCTCACCTGCTAAAAGTATAAATCCCTCATCACTTTTTTTTACAATAATAGGCTGCAAAAGACCATGCACCTTAATAGATTCTGCCAATTCACGCAGTGATTCTTGTGTAAAATTGTGTCGTGGCTGATGTGGATTTGGCTTAATATTTTCAATATCTAACTCATAAACTTCATCAACACTACTTTTAGCTGAAATCTCCCGCTCATACGCTTCACTTATTTCACCAAGTATATCACCCAAACCTCTTCCAAGTCTATTCATCTATCAACTTTCCAAAATATTTTGAGCTAGCTTTTGGTAGGCCAAACTTCCCTTACTTGTAACATCATACAATATTATTGGCTTGCCAAAACTGGGACTTTCGGCTAATTTTACATTTCTAGGAACTACAATAAACTTATTTTCATTGTTTTTGAACAATTTCGCATGGAAGTGTTGGCTCAAATCACTAAGTACTTGCTTAGATAGATTATTTTGCTTGGAAAACATTGTTGGCAAAAAACCTCTAATTTCAAGTTTTGGATTGATTGTTTTTCTTAAAATTTTAATAGTATTTAAAAGTTGTGCTAGCCCTTCAAGTGCAAAAAATTCACACTGAATAGGAATTATTACCGAATGTGCAGCGCTTAGTGCATTGATAGTGATTGGTCCAAGAGCTGGCGGTGAATCAATAATTATAAAATCAAAATCATCCTTTACCTCTGCAATTTTGCGGCTTAAGAGCAATTCTCTGCCCTTTTTCTCTTTTTGATAAAACTCTTTTTCAATCCCAACTAATCCAATATTAGAAGGGACTAATCGCAAAGTAGGAAGTGTTGTTTTTAAAATAGTTTGCGAAAGTTTCTTTCTGCCAATGAGAACATGATAGATATTAAACTCATAATCATTCCTATGATACCCTAGGCTCGTAGTAGCATTTGCCTGTGGATCTGCATCAATTAGTAAAACCTTCTTCTCTGCTACGGCTAGTGATGCAGCTAAGTTTACGGCAGTGGTAGTTTTTCCCACGCCACCTTTTTGATTTGCTATAGTTATTATTTCACTCATCTTAAACTATATATCCTTTTCCCCTCAAGTTTCAGTGATCCATCATTACAAATCATTGCATTTTTCAACGACTGTTTCCTATTCCACACAGTTGTAACAAACTCTTTTGATTTATCAAATTCTAACCTATATTTGCTAAAAATTTCCTTCCAACTTTTTTTATTTTGAAGTGCTTGTGCGATTTGTTTTACTAAAGTTTCTTTGTCTATCTCTTTATCTATTCCGATAAATTCCTCATTTGAAACAAGATTTAAGCCAACACCAATAACTAAAAAATTTTTTACTTTTTGTGTAATTATTCCACCAATTTTATCATTGTTTAAATAAATATCATTGGGCCACTTTAACCAAATATTATTTTCATACTGTTTCACAACCTCTTTAATACAAAATCCATAATACAGCGAAGATGATTGTAGAGGTAAATCAGGAGGGATATATTGAGATTTCAATGCAATTGATGCAAACAAATTGCCCTCCTTTGAACACCACCTATTATTCCTACTTCCAACCCCAGCTGTTTGCATCTGTGCAACAACAGCACAATTTGATTGCACTAGCTCAAGCTCAATCAATTTTACTAAATGCTTTTGAGTTGAATCAAGACTCTTAAAATAGTATATCTCCAATATTAAGCCTTTTGCCATTCATGTAACTTTTGCTATCCATCTCTTTTTTTCCAGGTAGTTGCACTCTTTTTACCTTTATTGAACCCCTTTTACATCCTACTATTACTCCATCTTTATCAATTGANAGGATTTCACCTGCATTATTGCAACTTTGTGTTTCAAGCAGTTCTATCTCTTTAAGCTTCAACCCAGATTCCATATAGATTCCTGGCCAGCCATAGTAGGCTCTAAATTTCTTATCAATCTCTTGTGCGCTATCAAACACGACCAACCCATCTTTGCTTTTTATCTTTTTGCAATAACTTTTTTGTGCACCATTTTGTTTTAATGGGTTAATTTTAGCATAAGAGTTAATAACATCAATACAGAGCCTAGCTGCTGCAAAAGAGAGTTTTTGCATCAATTGGCTTGAGTTTATCTTTTGTGGCAACAAAAGTACACGAAACCCCAAAATAGATCCACTATCAAGCCCCTTTTGCATAAACATTGCAGTTACTCCGGTAAACTTATCACCATGGAGCAAACACTCTTGAACGGGGCTTGCGCCTCTATAGCGAGGAAGTAAAGATGCATGCAAATTAATTGGTATTGCGATATCTAAAATGTATTGGGGCAAAATTTGACCATATGCAGCTACAATCAAAAAATCTGGTTTGTAAGAGGTTAAAATGGGCACAAAACCTTCATCAATGGAGTTAGGTTGTAAGCAATCTACCTGATATTGAAGTGCTAATTCTTTCACAGGTGGCGGTGTCATTACTCTTTTTCTACCTACAGGCTTATCAGGTTGTGTAATTACAGCAACAACTTGATGATGATTGATAAGCTCTTCTAAAACAATTTTGGCATACTCTGGGGTGCCCATAAAAACTATTCTAGCCATGCTTATCCCTTATAAATAGCGTTCCACCTTTATGTTCATTTTGAAGCAAAAAACTTCTTGCATCACTTAAATCAAACCCGCTTGCTAAAAACATCATCTTATTGCGTGATAGTAAAAAATCTGCTGCTTGCAGTTTTGTTACAATACCACCTGTTGCAAATTCTGAGCCAGTTTTTATTGTGATATTGATTTCGCTGCTACTAATTTGGTGAACTATTTTTTTTAATTTCGCATCGCTATGGATTTTTGGATTTTTGTCAAAATAGCCATCAATATCGGATAAAATCATAAGTAAATCAGCATCAAAATAGTAGGTTACATGCGCAGAAAGTCTATCATTATCACCAAATACTAACTCTTCAGTAGCGGTGACATCATTTTCATTTACAATAGGCACAACACCTTGTGAAATCAACACCTCAATTGCATTTTTTGCATGCGCAGTGCGCTTTCGACTATCAAAATCATCAGCACTCAAAAGCATTTGTGCAGTAAGAATACCAAATCGAGAAAATTTCTTTTCATACATTCCAAGCAGATAGGGCTGCCCAATTGCAGCTAGGGCTTGCTTATTGGGAAGGTGGGTTTTATCAAGCTTTAACTTGGTATATCCTGCAGCAACTGCACCTGAACTTACAAAAACCACTTCATATCCGTTAGATTGAAGCTCAGCCAAAAAAGAAACGAGGTTCATCATCCTCTCTTTTGCCACCATNCCATCTTGGGTCAAAACTGAAGAACCCACTTTAACAACAACTCGTTTAATTGCTTGCATCTGTATCTCGTATCATTGAATTTAATGCATATTTTAATGATTCAATATTGGTTTGAGTTACTGATGAAATAGGCATAATAAATTTTGGATTTGAGTTTTTTTTATTGTAGTATCCTACAAATTCATCGCTCAATCCAAACTTTTTTAATCCATCATTAGAAGTAATGTGAAGTTTGCTTAAAAACTGATTTACCAACTCATTNANCTNCTCTTTTGAAAATTGATCACACTTTGTCAGTGCAATTGCATAATCTCTACAAGCTAATTCGCTGCTAAAGTTTTTAATCTCTCGAAGAAGTGTTTGGTATTGATAGACTATATCTCGATAGCTTGACAAATCAATCATAAAAAGCAGCATTTTTGCTCTTTGAATATGCTGCAAAAATTCAATCCCTAATCCTTTGCCTTCGCTTGCACCTTCAATAATTCCAGGAATATCAGCAATCACAAATTGATTCAACATATCCACTTCAACCACACCAAGGGATGGAGTAAGCGTTGTAAATTCATAATTTGCAACTTGAGGTTTTGCATTGGAAAGGGTTGCTATAAGAGTTGATTTTCCAACATTTGGAAAACCAACCAAGCCAATATCAGCAATCAGTTTTAATTCCAGTCTTATTTTTTTTGTAATTCCTGGTAAGCCTTTTTGTGCATAGTCTGGAGCTTGGTTGGTTGCGCTTTTAAAGTGATAATTTCCCAAACCACCTTTACCGCCTTTTAAAAACAATACTTTTTCACCATCAGCGGTCAAGTCCAAATACTCTTCATCATCCACATATACTGTAGTACCTGGAGGCACAACTAAAAAAAGATCTTCACCCCTTTTGCCTGCTGCTCTTTGTCCACGGCCGCTTTTTCCATTTTTGGCTTTTAAAAATTTTTTATTTTTATAAGCACTAAGCGTATCGGTATTGGAATCAACTACAAAATAGACATCTCCGCCATCTCCGCCATCTCCGCCATCTGGTCCACCTTGTGGAACAAACTTTTCCCGTCTAAATGATCTTGCTCCCACGCCGCCGTCCCCAGAAGCTACCGTAATTTCAACTGAATCTACAAACATCTGTAGCCTTTAAGCTTTATAATATTGAGTGTGAGTATACCACGAACTGTGGTATACAAAAGTGTGTTTTAAAAGGTAGATGATAGATTATGCAGGGTAAACTGAAACTTTTTTTCGCTTGCTACTAAGATTTTCAAATACAACAACACCATCAATCTTTGCAAAAATGGTATGATCTTTTCCAAGACCTACATTATTTCCAGGGTGAATCTTTGTTCCTCGTTGTCTAACAATAATATTACCTGCAACAACCGATTCACCACCAAATTTTTTAACACCCAATCTTCGACCTATTGAGTCCCTATTGTTATTGGTACTACCTTGACCCTTCTTGCTTGCCATAATTTTCTCCTATTATTTTATTTTTCTTTTAAAATTCATCTTATTAAAGCTTGCCCCTTGGGCAGATTAACTTTGAGCAAGAGATATATTTTTGATTAAGAGATTTTTGTAATTCTTACTCTTGTGAACTCTCTTCTAAATCCTATTTTTTTCTTGCTATCTTGTCTTTTTCTCTTTTTGAACGCTATAACCTTTCTCTCTTTGCCTTCATTGATAACTTCTCCTACAACTTTTGCACCTTCAATAACTGGTCTTCCAATTTTGCCATCTATTGCTAGTACCTGGTCAAATACTACTTTTGACTTTGGCTCTAAACCCATTTTATCAAAACAGATGATATCGCCCTCTTTTACTTTATATTGCTTTCCACCATTTTTTATAATTGCTTGCATCTCTTTATCCCTTTTGAGAAAAATAATTTTGCAATGCTACCTAAATTATGTTTAAACCTTTTTTAAATTTTATAACTGCCTTATAATATCATCAGGTCTGTTGGAATATTGTAATGCATCTGCTCTTGAAATAAGTCCTTTTTGATAGCTTTTTAGCATCATTTGCGTTTGTGTTTGCATACCAGTCTCTGATTGGTTTAGTTGCATTTGAGAATAGATTTGGTGCACCTTGTCTTCACGAATTAAGTTTGCAATGGCAGAATTGCTAATCATAATCTCAGGAATCGCTATCCTACCACCACCAACTTTTGGTACAAGCACTTGTGAGATGACAGCCACAAGCGAGGTAGAAAGTTGCGCTCTTACTTGAGGCTGTTCATCTCCTGCAAATACATCGATAATCCTATTTATTGTTCCTGGCGCGCTATTGGTATGCAGTGTCCCAAATACCAAGTGACCAGTTTCAGCTGCAGTTAAGGCAGCAGAGATTGTTTCTTTATCTCTCATTTCACCAATGAGTATCACATCAGGGTCTTGTCTGAGTGAATACTTCAATGCTTTGGCAAAACTTTTCGTATCTTCCCCTACCTCTCTATGTGAAAAAACAGATTTTTTATTTTTATGAACAAATTCTACTGGATCTTCGACGGTAATTATATGTTTATGTTCAGTGAGATTGATTTCATTTAACATTGCTGCCAAAGTTGTTGATTTACCTGATCCTGTAGGTCCAGTGACTAAAATCAATCCTTTTTCTCTTTTTACNAACTTTTTATAAACTTCAGGAGATTTCAAATCATCCAATGANGGGATTTCAGATGGAATAATTCTAAATGCTGCAGCAATANTCCCCCTTGTTTTATAATAGTTGCCTCTAAACCTTCCTACATNTGGAACAAAAATAGCAAAATCTAACTCCCCTTCCTCTTCATATACTTTTTTTTGCTTTTCAGTGATGATTGAGTAGCACATCTCTTCGAGTTCTTGCGGGGTCAATGGATCTAAATTTACTGGTCTTAACCTACCATCAAGTCTGATTTGAGGCTCTGTATTGGCCAATAGGTGCAAATCTGAAGCCCCATGAGCAACAACGCTTTTTAATAGTTTTCTAATATCTATTACCATACCTTTCTCCTTGAAGATAACATTTTACTCAATAATACTTGGAACGATAAAGAATCCATCTTGCGCTTTTGGTGCTTTATCCAAAACAGAATCAACCGCATTACTTTTTATTGGAATATCTTCTCGCATAGGTGTTTTTCCTTCAAGTGTTGCAAAAAAAGATGGAATGTGCGTAGTATCAAGCTCGTTTAAATTTTCTACATACTCTAAAATTAAGTCCAATTGTACAGCCATCTGCTCCTTGTTTTTGACCTTTAAGTTTGAAAGTTTTTCCAATTTTTCAACATCTATGACCATTTTTTGCCTTTTTTCAAAATTTAAATGAAAA
>Ga0052835_100022_pt1 | contig 16576 bp, 17 predicted proteins | sample Wilsouwater61714_FD_53172 | JGI IMG/M metagenome (GOLD analysis project Ga0052835, IMG submission 53172) | Hot spring water microbial communities from Wilbur Hot Springs, California, USA - Wilbur source water - 6/17/14 | ecosystem: Environmental > Aquatic > Thermal springs > Unclassified ...
ACTATATCTCTTTTGAGTTTATAATCTAAATGGTAGAAAAGCTTTCCTGCATCAAGCTCTATCCAATCACTCCACCCATAATCACTTACAAATAGCTGCACCCGCTCTACGCCCTCTTCCACTTTGGCTTCAATGTGTGTTAAGACCCCATCTTGCGGATAATATATCGGCGCCCAATCCACATCTAAGTATTTCCAATTAAGCTTTGAAGCAAAATTATCTATACTGCCAACAAGTGCAACTCGAAATAGATTGTATGGATCGCTTTTTTCATTAACTCCACCATTTGATTGATTTAAAATCGCATCAAAACCAAAGCTTTTGATAATTTGCTTTATATCTTTATTATACGATCCATAAGGGTATGCGTAGTACTTTGGAGTAATAGCAAGTTTTTCTTGCAAAATATCGATACACTTTTGTGTATCCTCTTTAACATACTCTGCATCTTTTCTAGGCAAGTAATCATGCTTGTGCGAATGGCACCCAATATCACCATATTTTGCAACTTCTTGTACCATCTGCACACTCATATACTCTTTTGAATTCTTCCAAAGAAGTGTTTCACTTTGCACAAAGAGAGTAAAGTGGTAACCATACTCTTTAAAAAGCTCCAAACCATTTTTGTAAAAACTCAAATAGCTATCATCAATAGTAAGCACTACCCAATTATCCTTTATCGGTTTACCTTGGTGCAAAGCATCAACGAGCTGGCTCAAAGGCACAACTTCATACCCATTCTCTTTGAAATACTCAAAATCTCTTCGCAGCTCATTAAGAGAGGTGTTTGTTGAACTTAAATGAGCTCTTTCATCGCCAAAACGGTGATACACAAAAATAGTAGCATCCGCCCATAAGTAAAGACTCATCAAAAAGAACAGAGCTACTTTTTTCACCATTTAGCTCCCAATTACTGTGCTGGGGCTAAAGGGGTAGTCTTATCTTCATCAGGGATTGCTGAAGCTGGAGCTGGTCTATCGATAGAGAGCTGGTCAGTAACTGACTTTGTGTGTTCATTGTTGTAAATATACCCCAATGCCAAAGTATTTACCAAAAATGTCAAAGAAAGTGCAAAAGTCATCTTTGTTAAAAACCCTGCTGCACCTTTTTGACCAAAAACCGATTCATTACTTCCACTGTATGCACCCAGTCCAATACTAGAGCTTTTTTGCAAAAGAACGACGATGATAATAAGAATTGCCAATATTACTTGAATTACTACCAATGTGCCTGCCAATTGTTTTCCTTATCTGCTATTTATTGCTAGTTTGTTTAGCTAATAATTATATCCAAAAAAGATTTAATTTGTGATAAAATAGCACCATGACAATGATGGCACACATAAAAGAGTTTAACAAAAACGCACACTCATACGCTAAGTACAACATTATCCAAACAGAAGTTGCAAAGGAATTAATAGCAAAAATCAAAAGTAAACCAAAAAAAATAGTTGATCTAGGCTGCGGAAGTGGTACAATATATAACACAATAGATTGGGAGATAGATGAGTTTATCGCAGTAGATAAAAGCGAAAAGATGCTTCAACTCCATCCAAACAAAAAGGTCACAAAGATTCATTGCTCAATTGAAGAGTTTGATTTTAAAGATTATAAAGATTTCTTTTTTATCTCATCATCAGCGCTTCAATGGTGTAAGAATTTAGATGCCATCTTGCAAAATTTTACAGATAAAAATTTCACATTTGCACTCTTTAGCGCTAATACCTTCAAATCACTACATCAGTGCGCAAATATAAATTCACCAATTCTATCAAAGCAAGCAATACTTGATGCTTCTAGCAATCTTTCGCAAGATGTGCAGATAGAAACAAAAGAATACAAGCTATACTTTGACTCAACCCTTCAAATGCTTCGATATATCAAAAAATCTGGAGTTGGCGGCGGAAAAAATATGCTTAGCTACAAACAAATAAAAAACTTACTGCAAAACTATGATAAAAATTATTTAGAGTTTGAGGTGGTATTTCTGTATGCTTTGAAAGCAATCTTATAAAAAGTAGCTTTCAACAGAGTAAAAAAGACAACAGTTTCTTAACAGCAAGATTTCAAATTGGATTTTACAAAACATAACCTTTCGTTAAAAATTTTCTGTATATTTACTAACTTCATTTAATGATTACAAAGTAAAAAAGAGACAAAAAGGGTAAATTGACTAACAGCGTGGATGTTGTAAAGATTTAGGTGTCAATCAAACTTCAATGAATGGCAAATAGATTTTTTGAAGCCATAAAAGCTAATGAAGCTTTATCCTTTGGGAGTTAAGGTAGGCTACTAGGTGATTAGGTGATATTATTGCAAGACCTGGTGAATTTATGGGGATTTTTATAATAGATTAAAGAAAACTTGTATGCTATCTTAACTTAAATTTAAATATATTTTGCTAAAGTTACATAGATAAAACAATGAAGGACTAATGGATGAGGGGTATCATATTAGCAGGCGGAAGCGGCACAAGGCTTTATCCAATCACAAAAGGAGTGAGCAAGCAATTAGTGCCAATCTATGACAAACCAATGATTTATTATCCACTTTCAGTTTTGATGCTAGCAGGTATCAAAGAGGTTCTTATCATTTCAACTCCACATGATTTGCCTCGCTTTCAAAATCTTTTAGGCGATGGGAGCGAAATTGGTATGCGTTTTGAATATATAGCACAACCCTCCCCAGATGGTTTAGCGCAAGCATTTATTTTAGGTGAAAAGTTTATCGGCGGCGAAGATGTGTGTTTAGTTTTGGGTGATAATATCTTTTATGGACATGGGCTGACGCAACTTCTTGCGAAAAGTGTAACAAATGTCAAAGAGGAAGATAAAGCTACCGTCTTTGGCTACTATGTAAGTGACCCGCAGCGTTATGGAGTGGCAGAGTTTGATGAAGATGGCAATGTTATATCGATAGAAGAAAAGCCAAAAACCCCTAAAAGTAACTATGCTGTAGTTGGGCTCTATTTTTATCCAAATGATGTTGTTAAAAAAGCAAAAGAGGTCAAACCAAGCGACAGAGGCGAGCTTGAAATCACAACCTTAAATGCGCTTTACTTAAATGAAAACAGGCTCAAAGTTGAACTTATGGGAAGAGGCTATGCATGGCTTGATACAGGAACTCATGAAAGCTTGCTTGAGGCAAGTACATTTATTCAAACAATTGAACACAGACAGAGTTTAAAAGTTGCCTGTATCGAAGAGATAGCATTTGAGATGGGATATATAAGTAAAGAAAAGCTTTTGGAGTTAGCCAAACCTCTGAAAAAAAATCAGTATGGACAGTATCTCATTAATCGTGCCAATCAGCCAAGAAAGATGAAGTAATATGAATTTTATAAAAACTAAAATCCCTGAAGTAGTTATTGTTGAACCAACTGTGCATAAAGATAGTCGTGGATATTTTATAGAAACATTTAGAACCGATAAGCTAGAAGAGTTTATTGGCTATAAGATTAACTTTTGCCAAGACAATGAAAGCAAATCAAGCAAAGGAGTTCTTCGAGGTCTTCACTACCAACTCCACCCATATGCTCAAACAAAGCTTGTTCGGGTCATACAAGGAAGAGTCCTTGATGTAGCTGTAGATATACGAAAAAACTCACCAACCTTTGGACAGCATGTGGCAGTTGAATTAAGTGGCGAAAACAAAAGACAACTTTTGGTGCCAAGAGGATTTGCACACGGATTTGTAGTGCTTGAAGATGACACCATCTTTGCTTACAAGGTCGATAACTACTACTCCCCTCAAAATGACAGGGGTATAGCTTTTGATGATAGTAGCTTAGGAATTGACTGGATTATTCCACATAAAGAACTTAAACTCTCAGACAAAGACACCAAACAGCCTCAACTTAATCAAACTAATGATTTGTTTGAGTATGGGGTAGATTATTATAGTGTGTAATTTTAAATGCTTGTTTTTTAATGGGGGTAAGATGAATGTACTTGTTACAGGTTCAAATGGACAATTAGGCTCAGAATTAAAAGAGTTAATACAAAATTCACAATTCAAAATTCACAATTATAAATTTTATTTTACAACTTCTAAAGATTTAGACATTACGAATTTTGAGTTAGTGAAAAAGTATATAACAGACAATAACATAAAAATCATCATCAATTGTGCAGCATATACAGCGGTTGATAAGGCAGAAAATGAAAAAGAGCTTGCCTACAAGATAAATGCACTAGCTGTTGAAAATTTGGCGATGATATCAAATCAATTAGGACTTAAACTTATTCATATCTCAACTGATTATGTGTTTGATGGTACCAATTTCAAACCCTATACTGAAGAGGATAGAACAAACGCCCAAGGAGTCTATGGAAAAACAAAACTTGAGGGTGAAAAAGCGATGATAAAGCTAAATCCAAAAAACTCAATCATCATAAGAACCTCTTGGGTATATAGCTTTTATGGGAATAATTTTGTAAAAACGATGCTTAGACTCGGAAAAGAAAAAAAGANCTTAGGTGTTGTGTTTGACCAAGTTGGAACCCCTACTTATGCAAAAGATTTAGCAAGAACTATTTTAGAAATTATCCCAAAAATTCAAAACTCAAAACTCAAAATTTATCACTACAGCAACGAAGGTGCTATAAGCTGGTATGATTTTGCTACAGAGATTATGCGCATGGCAAAGCTTGATTGTAAAGTTATTCCAATTGAAACCAAGGAGTATCCAACGCCAGCGAAAAGACCACACTATAGTTTACTCAATAAGTCAAAAATAAAAAAGGAGTTTAATCTCGAAATACCATACTGGAAAGATGGATTAGATGATTGCTTGAAAAGATTAGGAGAGAGAAAATAATGAAGAGTATATTATTAACCGGGACAGCAGGCTTTATTGGAAGTAACTTTGTNCCCTATTTTTTAGATAAATATCCAGAATATGAGCTAGTAAATTTAGACCTATTAACCTATGCGGGAAATTTGGAAAACCTCAAAGAGTGTGAGGGGAATCCTAGGTATAAATTTATCAAAGGTGATATTTGCAATCGTGAACTCGTAGAATTTATCTTTAATGAATATAATATTTCTGGAGTAATCCACTTTGCCGCAGAATCACATGTAGACAATAGCATAAAAAATCCAGAAGTATTTGTAAAGACCAATGTAAACGGCACATTTACTCTTTTGGATGTAGCATATAAATATTGGATGGAAAAACCGTTTAAATACAATTCAAAATTCAAAATTCAAAATTCAAAATTACCACGATTTCATCATATAAGTACTGACGAAGTGTATGGAACATTAAGTGATAATTCAAAAGATCTTTTTACTGAAACTACTCCTTATGCTCCAAATTCTCCGTACTCAGCTTCAAAAGCAAGCTCAGATATGATTGTTCGAAGCTATGTAGAAACTTATGGGATGGATTGTGTTATTACAAATTGCTCTAACAACTATGGACCAAAACAGCATGATGAAAAANTCATTCCAACAATTATTCGCAAAGCTTTAGCAGGTGAAAGTATTCCTATCTATGGAGATGGTAAAAATGTAAGAGATTGGCTTTTTGTGCTTGACCACTGCAAAGGGATTGATTTNGTGTATCATAACGGCAAAATGGGTGAAGTGTATAATATAGGCGGAAGGAATGAAAGAACTAATTTGCAAATAGCAAATAGAATTTGTGAAATACTTGATAGTATTTATCCAATTAAAAACAATTCAAAATTCAAAAGCTATAAGGAACTTATAGCTTTTGTGCAAGACCGTCCAGGACATGATAGACGCTATGCTATAGATGCAACAAAAATCGAAAATGAGCTTGGCTGGAAAGCAGATGAGAATTTTGAGAGTGGAATTGAGAAAACTATTCAATGGTATTTAAAAAAGTATAGACAATGATGCTAAAATGTAGTTTAATTATCTCTGTTTACAAAGATACAAAAAGTTTAGACCTTATTTTGCAGACACTTACAAGACAAACAATAATTCCAAATGAAATAATCATATCAGAAGATGGCGATAGTATAGCAATGAAAGATTTTGTAAAAGCAGCAAAAGCCAAATATCCACAATTAAATCTTACACACCTTTTCCAAGAAGATTTAGGCTGGAGAAAGAATGTCGCTTTAAATCGAGCTGTAGTCAACGCTGAAAATGAATATCTAATTTTTATTGATGGTGATTGTTTACTTTTTGAAGATTTTATAGAAGCTCACCTTTTGCAAGCTCAAAAAGGAGTAGTCTTAAGTGGCAAACGAGTAGAGCTTGGTAAAAAAGTAACTGAAAAAATTTATAACAAAGAAATAGATATCTCAAAACTTACAAACTATTACTTTTTATACCTTCCGCAATTACTAAGTGATAATACAAGGCACTTAGAAGATATAATTCATATTAGCGCAAAGTCGTGGCTAGCGCCTAAAATCAAAAGACATGTACGCTACATAATTGGTTGTAACTGGTCAGCATTTAAAGAAGATATTTATAAAATTAATGGTTTTGACGAAACATATATTTACCCATCAGTCGGTGAAGATATCGATTTAGGGTGGCGTTTTAGAGGCATGGGGATTGAGCTTAAATCTATAAAACACAATGCAAATATGCTACATTTATATCACCAAAAAAGATTTGATGCGAAAATACGAGAAATCAATGATGCAATTTTGCAAAAAAACTTTAAACAAAACAAGTTTTTTTGCGATAATGGGATAAAAAAGGTGAAACATGCTGATTCAAACTAAATATCACGAGAGCAACCAAAGCGAAATGCTACGATTTATAACCAATGCTCCTACAAAATCTTTAGAAGTCGGGTGCAGAAGCGCAAAACACTCTAAACTTTTAAAGCAAACTTTCACCAATCTTGAAGCAAAGTCAAGGTTGATTAAATGAATATCTGTGCAACTGTAATATTTTACAATCCTACTAATGATGTGTTTGAAAATATTGCTTCATTTATTCATGGTGTCAATCATCTTATTATAATTGATAATTCTGAAACTCCTAATGATGCCATAAATCAAAAACTTCAAAACAGCTACAACAAAATTACATTGATAGAAAACCGTAAAAATCTTGGCATTGCAACGGCACTAAATATCGCTTGCGATAAAGCAATTGAGCTAAAATATGATTGGATACTCACTATGGATCAAGATAGTCGATTTATCAATTTTTCTGATTATTTAAAGTGTTTAGAAAAGTTTTATCATCAACAAGACTTAGCACTTCTTGCAGCAAATGCACAATGGCACGCAAAAAAATATTTATCTAAAAATCCTACTTGCAACTATGAAGAGCGAACTTTGGTAATTACTTCGGGAAATTTTTTAAACCTTTCATTATTTAATAAAATTGGACGCTTTGAAGATAAGCTATTTATAGATAAGGTTGATTATGATTACTGCTTAAAGGCAAGTTGCCTAGGGTATAAAATATATTACTTTAAAGATATTATGATTGAGCATAGTTTAGGAAATTTGTTTCAAAGAAAGAACCCTTTTACAAAAAAGATTAGAAACAAAATTGAACACAGCCCCCAAAGAGCATACTATATCACAAGAAACCATATGTATTTATGGAAAAAATACTCAAAAAAATTTTCAAAAGAGTTTAATTTGCTTCGCACATTAAACATTTTATTTGTACATGAAGTCACAAAAATACTTATATATGAAGACCAAAAATTGAAAAAACTCTATGCAAAGTTGATGGGGCTTTTTCATTTTATTATCAATAAATATGGGAAATACGAGTTATAATGAATCCTACTATCTCAATAGTCTTAACAACTTATAATGGTGCAAAATATCTTACAAAACAACTTGAATCTTTAAAAAACCAAACTTTACAACCAACTGAAATCATTATTCAAGATGATTGTTCAAGTGATAATACAGTAGAAATTATTCAAAACTATTCTCAACTGCCCCAAATTAAATTCTATCAAAATGAAAAAAATATAGGTTTTGTCAAAAACTTTGAATCAGCAATTCAAAAGGCTAGCGGTGACTACATCGCGCTATGTGACCAAGACGATATTTGGGAAAGTACAAAACTTCAAACTTTACTTGATGCCATCAAAGATAATACTCTTGCATATAGCAACTCTGTACTTATCGATGCAGCGGACAATTCACTAGGAATTACACTTTCTCAAAAGCTTAAAAATAATTTTATCGACTCTTGTAGTGCTTTAAATTTTATTTTTGACAATTGTGTTTCTGCTCATGCAATGATTTTTCACAGATCACTCTTAGAGCATATTGTAACCATTCCAAAAAATAGTTTTTTTGATGCATATATTACTGCAAGTGCAGCAAGTTTAAAAGGTGTAAAGTATGTTAATTCTCCGCTTGTTTTATATAGACAACACGAAAACAATACTCTCTCACAACAAAAAAAATCTAAATGCAGCATAAAAGAGAAGATTTTACAAAAATTGGAAAAAAAATCGAGACAAAATCAAGAAATTTTAAATACAGTAAAAGATTTTTTAACAATTTCAACACTTAGCGAAGATGAAAAGGCACTGCTTCAAACACTTCAACACTTTCTTGAAGATTTTCCAAAAAGATATTTCAATTTCAAAATGTTTTTATTTTTATATGCAAATAAAGAACTCTTTTTTGCAATTACCAAACGATCAAAATTTACATTATCATTTAAAAGAGCCATAGGCTACAAACTCTATAAGATGGTACCTTTTTTATGAAAAAGATAGATGTCTCAATCATTACAATCAATTACAACTCATCAGTTTACACATTAGAGCTTATACAAAGTATTGAACAAACTGCAACTGATCAATATCTCTATGAAATCATTGTAGTTGATAATGCTTCAGAACAAGAGGATTTATCCCATCTAAAAAAACATTTAATTGGCAAAGAAAATATAAAACTTGTAGAAAACAAGATTAATAGTGGCTTTGCAAATGGAAATATGCTAGGGGTAAATTATGCTAGTGGCAAGTATCTTTACTTTTTAAATAATGATTGCAAACTTCTTAATGATGCCATAGGAATTATGAAAAGTTTTCTTGACTCTCATCTTCAAGTTTCTGCTGTTTCTGGACAGATGGTAGATGAAAATCAAAACTTGATATCATCATATAAACTTTTTCCAACTGCAGCCAAACAACTTTTTGGTAATAGTTTTGCAAGAAGGTTTTCTAAACATAACTTTCCAAGCAATAAAATAAAGCTTTCTCAAGAAAGTGCTGTCGAGGTAATAACAGGAGCGTCGATGTTTTTTAGATCAAGTGATTTTGCTCAAATTGGTGGATTTGATACTGCTTTATTTTTATACTGCGAAGAAGAAGATATTTGCAAACGGGTTTGGGATAGTGGCAAAAAGATTTATTTCTTGCCAAAAGCTAAAATTTTTCACAAAAGTGGAGCAAGCAGTATACAAAATTCAATTGATTTAGAAAAAGAGTTTTATATTTCACTTTTACATATTTTTGCTAAACATAATAACCTACTAGTTTTCTTTCTTCTTTATGTAGCACTCTTAATTAAACTTTTTTTTAGAATATTTAAAAGAAAAAATGGTCTTAAAATCTTTCTTTTTGCCTTGCGAGGTTTTGCAAAAAAAGAGAGTTTACGATACAAGCAGCGGTTGAAACGATGAAAAACTATAGATATAAAAAATGGAACTTACTTTTTGTAGCTTTTGTTCTTTTTTTGTGTGGTAGTGTTTTTGCTTTTAACTACCTGATCAATCCATATGGAGAAAGGGAAAGATTTGTTCAAAACAAATACAAACCTGTACTCAATGAACGCGCGAAAAAGTATAACTATATCTTCTATGAAAAAAATTATACAAATTATGATTCTCTTATCCTCGGGAGTTCAAGAGTGATGCAAATTATTCCTTCACATATAACTAACGGTGAAAGATTTTATAATTTTGGCGTACACATTGCAAGCAATAGTGAAAAACTATTTATCCTTAAGGAGTGGCTCAAATATAGCGATTTACAAAGTGTGATTTTTGCTATTGATTTGAATAATTTTCATAATAAAGAGAAGTTTACCCAAACAGATATTGAAAAATTCAAAAAGCCATATAAAAAAAATTATTTATCAATTTCGACTCTTAAACTTAGTATTAAATCTTTACAAAATCAAATTTCTAATAATCCACAAGTTTTTTTTGAAAAAGATGGGGAACTCAATTACTTTAGCAAAAATATCAAAATAAACAATCAAACCTATGATTTTAGCGATACGAAATATCAAAATCTTGCACTTTCTGCATACAATAAAATTCAGTTTGATGAAGTTGACACAAGTAATTTTAAANTTTTTTATACCCTCAAAAAAATTGCAGAAGAAAACAATATCAACTTATATATTATTATAACTCCTCTGCATTACGAATATTGGAGATTGATAGAAGCAAATGAAGCAATTTTTTCTCAATACCAATCGATAAAAATAAAACTTCAGTCTATTTTTGGTAAAATATATGATTTTAGTTGTGATAAAGCTTTCAATAGCAATAATGAATTTTTCTATGATATTGTTCATTACAGGTCATCATTAGGTGATGAAATAATACAATCATTATTTTTTGATGGTAGCTACGGAGATAATTGCAAAATAGAGGATACAGATGTTATTCAACAGTTATGAGTTTATATTTATATTTTTACCGATAGTATTTTTTGTATATTTTTATTTAAATAGCAAACGGTTAACAACTGGAGCAAAAGCTTTTTTAGTTTTTGCTAGTTTGTTTTTTTATAGCTGGTGGGATATAGCATATTTACCACTTATATTAATAAGTATGTTATTTAACTATGCAATTGGAACTTTACTTACAAAAAAGGAAGAGTTGTTAAAAGTCAATAAAAAAACTCTTTTGACTATAGGGGTTGTTGGCAATCTTTCTTTGCTTGGATATTTTAAATATGCAGATTTTTTTATCTCTAATGTTAATCTTATCAGTGGATTTGAGTTTTCACTTTTATATTTAGCACTTCCTTTGGCAATTAGTTTTTTTACCTTCCAACAAATAGCATATCTTGTAGATAGCTATAGAGGCGAAACTAAAGAGTATGACTTTTTAAACTATGCAGTCTTTGTAACATTTTTCCCTCAACTTATAGCAGGACCCATTGTGCATCATAAAGAGATGATGCCTCAATTTGCTAGTCGCTGGAATAAAGTTAAAAATTATAAAAATATAGCTTTAGGGATGTTTATCTTTTCTATAGGATTATTTAAAAAAGTAGTGATTGCTGATGAGTTTGCTGTATGGGCAACCAACGGGTTTGATAAAGCTGAAACTTTAAACCTCATAGAAGCATGGGCAACAAGTTTAAGCTACACATTCCAGCTCTACTTTGATTTTAGTGGTTATGCAGATATGGCAATAGGAGCTGCACTACTATTTAATATAAAACTCCCTATTAACTTTAACTCTCCCTATAAAGCACTCAATATTCAAGACTTTTGGAGAAGATGGCATATTACTCTAAGTAGATTTTTAAAAGATTATATCTATATCCCTCTAGGAGGCAACAGAAAAGGTGAATATAAAACTTATAATAACTTAATGATTACCTTTTTGCTCGGTGGCTTATGGCACGGAGCTGCCTGGACATTTGTGTTTTGGGGATTTTTACATGGAGTGGCATTGATAGTGCATCGTATATGGCAAAAATTCAATATAAAGATGAATACAATCCTTGCTTGGTTTATCACCTTTAACTTTGTAAACATCTCATGGGTATTTTTCCGTGCAACAAGCTGGGATGACGCTATAAAAGTACTCAAAGGTATGTTTGGAATGAGTGGTGTTGTGCTGCCCGAAAAATACTTTGGATTTTTATCAAGTTATGCAGGCAAACTNTTTGAATATGGTAATGTATACGCAAATATCTCTGGAAAAGATAAAACAACAGCATTTATCATCATTGCATTTATCATTGTTTTATGGTTTAAAAACTCAAATGAAAAAACAAAACTATTTAAACCTACCTATTGGAACTTAGCGTTTGTGCTCGTGCTATTTTTAACAGCAGTATCGATGATGTCTAGAGTCTCTGAATTCTTATACTTCAACTTTTAATGATGATGTTTAAAAAATTTGTTCTTCTTGTCACCTGTTTTCTTATCCTCTTTGGTCTCTATCACCTTACCATTTGGCACTTTTTTACCTCGAAAATTTATGATAGAGATGATGGAAAATATATTGGAGACTTAGGGCGAGTCAGTTACCAGTTAAGCTCTCTTCATCCTCGAAATATAGAGTTCAACTTAGAAAAAAAACATTTTAATGCGAGCAATTGGAATGAAGAAAAAATTGATATGGTTACTGTCGGGGACTCCTTTTCCAATGCTGATACAGGTGGATTAAATCCTTATTATCAAGACTACATTGCTTCTATTTACGATATTAATGTATTGAATTTAAAAAGGATATCAAGTGAGCTCAACAGTTTTGAACTTATTATCGCCTTATACAATAGTGGATGGCTACAAAAGTATAAACCAAAATATGTGCTACTCCAATCTGTACAAAGATTTTCACTTAATGTTCATGCTATAGATTTTGATTGGGATATCACGCTACCTCCAGATATAAGTATCTTAGCAGACCAAAAAACAACTAATACTGCAATACCTAAGCTTTCAATAATCAGTACGGCAAATTATAACTTTTTAAAGTATTCCTTTTTATATAACTTTACACAAAATGGCTATAAAAAAATTCCTAAACTTAATTTATCAAAACGATTTTTTTCACCTGCTGGTTTTGAAAACTTTTTATTAATTACACATGAAGATATAAAAAATTTATCTCCTCAAAATGATACAAGAGTCCAAAAGCTTAATAATAATTTAAACAAGTTAGCAAACTTATTAAGCAATCTAAATATTACATTGATTTATATGCCTGTTGTTGATAAGTATGATTTATATTATGATTTTATTATCAACAATCCCTACCCTAAAAACTTCTATTTTGATCTATTAAGAAGGGAGGATAAGCAATATATTTTTATCGACACAAAAGAAATTTTGCAACAAAAATTATATTTAGGTGAAATAGATATATTTTATGCTGATGATACACACTGGTCATATAAAGCAAGTGAATCTATAGTTAACTCTTCAACTTTCAAGGAGCTTTTTTATGAATAAATTTCTTCCATATCAATGGATAAAAAATGAATCAAATAATCTTATTGTGTTAAATTACTTACTCATATTCTATGCTTTTTCTCTCACAGTTTCATACAAACTCGGAGGTTTGCTGTTATGGATTATCTTAATTACTTTTCTTTTGAATGAGAACTTTAAACAAAGAATAGTATTTGCGTTAAAAAATAAAATAGTTCAAGCATGTTTATTGTATTTTGCAGTCGTCGTTCTTTGGTCTTTTGGTTCAGATAATTTTGAAGCAGCAATACATCAAATCAAAAACTACAAAACACTACTGTATTCTATTATGTTTGTTGCCATAATAAAAAAAGAGTATATCGAAAAAATAATTCTTGCTTTTGTAGTTGGCATGCTTATCAATGTTCTATGGTCTTATCTAATGTTTTTTGGTTTAGCTTCATCCCCTTGGAATCAANGCTATCCCTACCTACCACTTTTACATAAAACCGATCATGGATTTTTTGTTTTAATTTTACTTTCCTATGCACTTTTTAGAATAATAAAGTATCGAGAAAACCGCATAGTTACTACTTTTTTTATAACAGTTTTTATACTCGAAAGCTTTAATATATTTATAACAGGAAGCCGTACCTCTATGCTTATCTATTTTATAATGATATTAGTCTCACTCTTATACATTTATAAAAATAACATTATAAAAGTATCGTTTCTAGCTCTCTGTATTGCTTCTATAGTTTTTACCATTGTGTACATATTTCAACCTAGCGTAATCAACAACCTAAAAAATGAATTGCAATCAACCAAAAAAAGCATTACCGATGGAAACTACGCGTCAAGTTCTGGAGCTAGAGTAGGCCTTATTTTTTACTCTATTCCAATAATCAAAGAAAATTTTTTCTTTGGAGTCGGTACAGGCAATCATATNCCAAAAGTAAAACAATATGTTGAATCATCTATTGACTTAAACAATCCAGATGAATACAAAAACTACCAAGCGATGTTTAGAGTTTTTTCTTCAGGATTTGGAGCCAGTTTGCACAATCATTATATAGATGTCATTGTGCAGTTTGGAATTATTGGGTTAATAATCTTGGTCAATCTCTTCTATCAAATATATAAATTTAAATATGATAATGATTTTTATAGATATTTAGCGTTTGTTATCGTAAGCCTAACAATTGTAATCATTAATTCTGGCTATGGATTTGTTAGTTATAATAATTTTGATAAATTTTTCATATTAATCTCCTCTATATTAAGTTACACAAACTTTAATGCAAAACAAAACTTAAAAAACATTGAGACGATAAAATGAAACAATTCAATTATAAAAAATGGGTGCAAAAAGTTTTTTTAATAACTTCATCAATTATTGCGATAGTTATAAGCGTTAATACATATATTGACCCATATAAAATTTTTAATATTAATCATAGTTTTAATGAGCTAAGAAAGCATAAACTACCTGCTAGAATCAGCCATTATTATGATATATATCGCGAAAAACCCGCTGTTGTTATGATGGGTACATCAAGAATAGGTCTATATAATTCCAATCAATTAAGACCCTATTTTAAAAAAAAAATTTACAACTCAACACTACCAGGCTCAACTATATTTGAACAATCCTCATACCTAAAAAACTATATGAACAACCTCGATATTGATACAATAATTTGGTCACTAGACTTTTTTTCATTCAATCCTGACAAAGAGCCATATCCTGAATTTTCAGAAAAAAGATTGCAAAATAGTTATTATATTCCCGATTATGCACAAGCTATTTTTAACTTCAAAACTTTTGGAAAAAGCCTCAAAACCATTAAGGACAATTTAAAAAATAAAAAAATAGAAGATGAAGAATTGGATCAACCCTTTGATGAAAAAACAGTGCTATCAAATATCGACTATACTCTCAACCAATACGCAACACAAAAAGCATTCTTAAAATCTGAAAGATTTAAAAATCCAAATTCTATTGATGAAAATCTGCAGCATATAAAGGAAATTATCAATTTAGCAAAATCAAAAAATATTAAACTATACATCTATCTCAGCCCAGTGTATTATAAACATACTNAAATGATTTATNAAATAGGATTAGGAAAAACATATAGATACTGGAAAGAGGAATTANCAAAAATTCATCCCTATTGGGATTTTACAACAGTAAATGAAATTACAGCAAACCATATGAATTTTCGAGATAGTTCTCATACCATTTCTAGCATTGGCAAGCAAGTTTTTGCAGCTATTTTTAATGATAATGATGTAGATTTGCCAAAGAATTTTTATATTTATAAAGAGTAAGTTAATGAGTATTTAATCCCTTTTTACAAATAAATTCACCATTCAACTCTCGCTGTCGCATTGTAGCAACAAGGCCACTAGCATCTCCTCTATCGTGTGCTTTATGCCACAGATGAAACATGTTTGCTGCATTTTTACAACTTTTAAGCCTCAATCCATAGGCACGAAAACGCCAATCTAAATCCATATCATCGCTCACTGCACTCTCACCATAACTCTCATCAAACCCATTAATAGCAATCATATCTTTCTTAAAACAAGAAAAATTACATCCTAAAATTGCCGTTGCTGGATTTCTTAAAGCTAAAACTTTATATAAAAACCTTTTTGGATTTACATAAACACCATATTTATACTTCACCGATTTATCAAAAATCCATCTAAAATATCGAAAATAATTTTTTTCTATTTCAAAAGGCGTAATTTTTTTCTTTTTGAGATCCTCACTTATTGCTCGTGGTAAATTCACTCTTCTTCCAGTTAGCACACAACCCTCTTGTGCCAACAAAAGATGCCCCTCCACAAAAGTCGTATAGGGTATGCAATCACCATCAATAAAAATCAAATACTCTGCACTGCTAGCAAGAATACCATTATTTTGACTTCTAGCCTTTCGTACACCCAAATCTTCTTGTGTTGTATGCTTTACCTTCAAACCCTCTATAGAACTTACAAACTCCGCAATCTTTTCATCTTGCCCATCCTCAGCAATTACTACTTCAAAATCTTTATAGGTTTGCATCTTAAGCGCTTGCACAATGAGGCTCAATGCCTCTACATCTTTATACACCGCAACAATCACACTTGTTTTCATATCTCTAGCGCCCTTTTTATTGCTTCAAACTGCTTTTTGCTATCAAACATCTCATCAGCTCTTTGCTTTCCATTTTGTGCAAGTTTTACTCTAAATGCATCATCCATCATCATCTTTAGCTTTTGCACCAAGTCATCCACATCAAAGCTTTCAAACAGCAATCCACTTTTCCCATTCTCTATGATTTCAGTTGGTCCACCGCTATTGCTTGCCACTACCGCAATCCCTGCTTTCATCGCTTCAATTAACACTAGTCCAAATGTCTCCTTTTTCGTTGCTAGCACTACCACATCACTTAGCTGCATCAGCTGCGCTACATCATCCCTAAAGCCTGTAAATATATC
>Ga0052835_100023_pt1 | contig 16398 bp, 18 predicted proteins | sample Wilsouwater61714_FD_53172 | JGI IMG/M metagenome (GOLD analysis project Ga0052835, IMG submission 53172) | Hot spring water microbial communities from Wilbur Hot Springs, California, USA - Wilbur source water - 6/17/14 | ecosystem: Environmental > Aquatic > Thermal springs > Unclassified ...
TAAATAGAAGAAATGAAAGATTAATATTAGAGTATTATCCTATAATAACTCTTATACTTGAAGAATTAAGAAGAGAGTTATTTGAAGAAAACAGAAATGATAGAAAGCTATTAGTTATTAATAGAGATAATGTTTTTAACAGAGTCGACTTGAATAATTTTAATAGTATTATTAATAATTTTTATNAATTTTTAAATANTAATATTNANTCTATAAGTGAAAGAAATAAAATATATTTAAATTTATATAAAAAAAATAAAGATAAATATGATGAATATTATCTAGCTTTATCCAATTATGAACAGTATATTTTAGATTATGATGAAGCTACTTGAACCTTATTTTCTACTAACACAATATCTAGTAATCAAGAATGATTTTCTATTACTATAGATTATGTTAACTCATATCTTGATAAATTTATTTGAATAGATAAATCAAGAAATGATTTTAATATAGAAATATCTGATGATTATTATAGAGTAAAAAATGTTGTTATAAATAATGATTTATATTCATTTACTATTTATCCTAAAGATTTTAATTTTATGGATGATATAATAATTAATTGAGAAAAAACTAGGTATACTTTTGAACTTGATACAATTGAAAATGATTGGTATGAAATGTATGTATTAGCATCCCCAGAAGATAGAGATATGTATGATTTTAAGAGATTTTTTATAAATACTTTTTATAATATAAAACAAGATACAAGAANAGAATTTGTTATAAAAGAAGANGATGAAGNAGTTATTGATAGAAATATAGTTGTATTTATAAGGGATAGACTTTTATCTCAAAGAGGTTGAGAGTTTTCATCTGTTATAAAATCATGAATCTTAGATATAAAATTTAAAAATGTANAAGTATTGATAGAATGAGATTCTTATGATATTTNTTTAAAAGAANTTCCTTTTAGAATTAAAATAGATTTATGAAATAGACAAGAAAATATAAATTGAATTTTTAATTCTGATTATGTTTTTTCAGATAAAGACCACTATTTTAAAAATATAAATATAAAAATTTATGATATAAATAGATTTTCTAGATGAGAAAAAGAATTTGATTTTTGATGAAATAGTATTGAAATTAATAAAGAAATAGATATTATAGATTTTGAAAAGGAATTTTCTAAAATATTACAAGAAATTAATGATTCAAGAATAGTTTACAATGATATTGTATGAGTATTATGAATAAGTAATATGGAAATATCTTATTCTAAATCATGAGTTATAACCTACTCTTTTTATTATAATTGAAAAAAATATATATTTAGAATTTTTAGGTGAGAAATAAATTGAATTTTAGAAAATTGAAACAATTTATTAGATAGAAATATTAACTTTAGATTATTAAAGCCTTACTTAAATAAAATTAAAAATTAAATTAATAAATATGAGTAAAAAAATGACAAAAATAGTTGCTTTTATAGCACTTTTCTGAATATTATTATCTATTATTTGAACATGAGCTTTGATTATTTATGAAACTTATTTTTCACAAAATCAAAATCATACTATAGAAATATGAGATGATTATTTGGATTTTATAAATAGCTTATCTGAGGAAGAGTTAGAAGAATTATTAATTGATATGGATAACAATTTAGATAATATTCAAGAGCAAGAATTTGAATATACATCTGATATATCTGAAGAAAATAATACAGATTATGTTGAAAGTAATTAATTATTAATATAATTTGATGAATAAAAATATAAGAATAACATGACCTGCTTGACTTTGAATTAATACAACATCAGATATTATATTGAATATAATATCTGATTTATGATATGAAATAATTAGTGATATTGAGTATTCATCTAGAATAAAATGATGAATTAATTATTTTGATATAAATTTTTCAATTAAAACACCATACTTGAGTAATAAAGTTGATTTTTTATTATGATTTTCACCTGAATCTGTAGATAAAAGTATTTTATCTATGAAAGAAGGTTGATATTTATTCATTAACTCAAAACTTAAAGAAAAGATAAAAAATATTGATATAATATCTAAAAAGTCCATAAAAATAATCGATATAGAAATAAATGATAAATACGATAACACATATTTATTAGCTATACTATGTTTATTTTTAGATATACCTTATGACATATTGAAAAATAATATCAAAAAAACTTTTTTTCCTAAATGAGAAGAGGTTTTTGAGTATAATATGTCAATTATAGACATGGTTTATAATAAATATTTAGATATAAAATGAGGTTTTAAATTATCTTCTGTATGAGATAAAAAAAATGTCTTATATTGAAATAAATCTTTTTGTTTATGAGCTATAGATTGATGACTTGAATATTATTCAGCTTATCCTATGACTCCAGCATCTAGTATTTTATCAGAAGTTATAAATTCAAAAAAAGTAAAATATCTTCAACCTGAAGATGAAATATCTGTAATAAATTCAGCTCTTTGAGCTAGTTTTACTTGAGCTAGATCTATGTGTTGAACTAGTTGATGAGGTTTTGCTTTAATGAGTGAGGCTTTAAGTTTTGCTATTCAAGCAGAGATTCCTATTACTGTTGTTTTATCTCAAAGAGCTTGACCTAGCACTTGAACTCCAACTTATCACGAAATGTGAGATATAAATTATGCATTAAATCCTAGTTTTTGAGATTTTAACCATATAGTTTTATATCCTTCAAATATAGAAGAAGTATATTTTTTCTGATGATTAGCTCTTAATTTAGCTGATAAATATCAAATTGTTGTAATTGTTTTATTAGACAAACAACTATCTGAATTATATTCAACTTATATGAAATTAGAAATTCCACCTATTGATAGGTGAGTTATATTAGATAATCCGCCAGAAGATTACAAAAGATATGAATTAAATGATACTTGAATTTCTCCTAGAGTAAAAGTTTGAACTAAAAATTGAGATTTTATAGCTACAAGTTATGAACATGATGAATATTGAGAAACTACAGAGGATCCAGAAATAAAAAAATTAATGACTGAAAAAAGATTTAAAAAATTAAAAGACTTTTATAAAAAAGAAGATTTAGTTTGATATGAGATTGTTAATCCTAAAGCAAGAAAAATTTTTTTATGTCTTTCAGCTACTTCTTATACTTTAAAAGCTTTTGTAAAAAATAATCCAGAATATTGACTTGTTATAATAAAGATATTAAAACCATTAGATCATAGATTGTTAGATGAAATTAAAAATAAAGATGAATTAATCTTTGTTGAGAATAATTACTCAGGTCAATTAGAAAACTATATAACTAAAGAACTTGGACTAAAATATATAGATTGATTAGTTATAAAAAACTTTAGAAAATATAACTTGCTTCCATTTTATTATGAAGATTTTGAAGAAAAATTTTTAAAATAAATTTAAATTTTTTTTGACAGACAGTAGTTTTTTTATATACTTTTATCACATTTTTAATAGAATGTGATAAATGGTGCCTGTAGTTCAGTTGGTTAGAATGCCAGATTGTGACTCTGGAGGTCGTGGGTTCAAGTCCCATCGGGCACCCCATTTTTTAAAAGTTATATAGTGGAAATATATTAAATCATATATTTTTACTACATAATTTTTAAAAATGAAGTTCTTGATTTAAAGTTCTTCGATTATTTTATTTTTTTAATCTTACTTTTATGCAAAATAAAGATTTATCTTTATTTGAGGAGGTATTTAAAGAGTCTCCTGAGATAAAATATCCAAAAGAAGGGGAAATTGTTAATTGAGAAGTTGTTAAAGTTGAAAAGAAAAATATCTTAGTAAATGTTAACAATCAATTTTCATGATTAGTTGTTAGTAGAGAAATTTGAAATACTGTTGATTTAAATACTTTGACACCTTGAAGTAATATAGATGTTATGGTTTTATGAGATAGTGTTGAAAAATGACTTTTAATACTTTCTTTAAAAAGAGCTAATCAAATTAAATCTCTTGATAATCTTAATAAATATTATAATTCAGAAGAAATTATCACTGTAAAACCTACTGAAGCTAATAAATGAGGTTTACTTGTAGATATTGATGGTTTAAAATGATTTATACCTGTATCTCAATTGACTCCTTTAAATTATCCTAGAGTTGAATGAGCAGATCCATCTAAAATATTAGAACATTTAGAATGACTTGTTTGAAAAGAATTCAAAGTAAAAGTTATAAATGTAGATGAAGATTGAAAGAAAATTATATTTTCTGAAAAAGCTGCTATATCTGAAACTAGAGATAAAGCTTTGAGTAGATTAAAAGAATGAGATGTGGTTGAATGAATTGTATCTTGAATTTTGACTTATGGTCTTTTTATAACTTTTGATGGTCTTGAATGATTAGTTCATGTTTCAGAAATAGATCGGTGACATGTTAACGATCCTTCAAAATTTGCTAAAGTATGACAAAAAGTTAAGGTTAAAGTTATTGGTCTAGATAAAGATAAAATATCTTTATCTATTAAAAGATTAAAAGAGAATCCTTGGGATTTACTTGCTAAAAAATATAAAGTAGGGGATACTATTAAAGCACCTATTTCTAGAATATCTCAATTTTGAGCTTTTATGGAATTAGAAGGTTGAATACAATGATTAATACATTTATCTGAAATAAGTCATTGAGTTGTTAAAGATGTAAGAGATTTTATAAAAGTTTGAGAAGAAGTTGAAGCTAAAATTATAAATTTTGATCCTAAACAAAAAAGAATAGGTTTATCTATAAAAGCTTTAAAAGAAAATCCAAAGGAAGATACTTCTAAAGAAGAAGTTAAAAAAGAAAATTCAAAAGAAAATATTTCCAAAGAAGAAGTAAAAAAAGAAGCTTCAAAATAATAATAAATATATATAATAATTTTTTACTTGATTATACTTCCTGCAATTTTTAAATAAATTGTCACGGTATAAGAAGATAGTATTAAATATTTTAAATTTTAAGGATAAAAAAATGCAAAAAAAACAACTGAAAGAAATGTTTGATAATCTATTACACATCTGAAATAAAACAAATTTTTGGAATACTAAAATGAGACAAGATATTTACTCTTGAGTAAATGGTATACATGTTATTAACTTAATTAATACTTGAAAAAAAATAGAAGAAATTAAACTAGAATTAGAAAAACTTTCTTCAGAAGGTAAGAAAATATTATTTGTGTCTACAAAAATACAATCAAGAGATGCTTTTAAAAATTTAGCTGAATCAACATGAAACTACTATGTTTGTGAAAAATGGGTTCCAGGACTTTTGACTAACTTTAAAACTATTAGAGTTAGAATTAATTCATATATAAAATTGTTAGAACAAGCTAATAATTGATGATTAGATATTTTAACAAAAAAAGAAAAAGCTAGTAAACTTTTAGAACTTGAAAAACTTCAAAAAGCTTTTGAATGATTAAAAGGAATGAAAAAATTACCAGATTTAGTATTTGCTTCAGATTGAGTTTATGAAAAACAAGCTTTAAAAGAAGCTGCAAGATTAAATATACCTAGATATGCTATATTAAATACAAATGGTGATATAGATATGGTTACTAATTATATACCTGCAAATACAAATTCTGAAAAATCATTTTCATATATAGCTAAAGAATTAAAAGCTTCTATAAAAACTCCTAAAAAACAAGGTACTTCTATTAAAAAAGTAGCTCAAAGAAAAGTATCTTGAGATAAAAAATAGTTTTTATAAAGAAAAATCGCTTTTATAGTAATTTTTCTTTATAATTTTAAATTATAAAATTAAAAAAATGACTGAAAGAAATCAAAATAATATTGATAAATTTAAAACTATATTTTCATACTTACCTTTATATAACATATATCTTTTTTTAACAGAAGATAAAAATAAATCTAAAGAGCTTTTTGTTCATATAAAATATAGTTTGATGATTTTTGGTATATTTATAATTTTATATATTATATTTTGAATATTATTTTTGTGGTTTTTGCAACCAATACTTGTTTTAGCATATATCTGAATTATATTGTTTATAATGTATAAGATAAATACTTGAGATAAAGTTGATTTTAAAGTACTTGATGATTTAGAAAAAAATATAAAAGACAAATTTAAATAATTTATTTTTTAATTAATATAACATGGAAATTACAGCATCATTAGTAAAAGAGTTAAGAGAAAGAACTGGTATTTGAATGATGGAGTGTAAAAAAGCACTTATAGCTTCAAATTGAGATATAGAGCTTGCTATTGAAGAGCTAAGAAAAAAATGATTAGCAAAAGCTGCATCTAAAGCAGGTAGAGATACTATGGAATGATGAATAAAAATAGAAGTAGAATGAAATAAAGCTTATTTAGTTTCTGTTTTATGTGAAACTGATTTTTTAGCTAATACTGATAGATATAAAGATATGCTTTCATCTGTTATTGATGCTTTGAAATCTTGAAAAACTAAAGAAGAAGCTCAAGAAATGATAAATAGAGAGTACTCATTAGAAATGTGAGAAAATCTTCAATTAAGAGATTTTGAAATTATTGAATGAGAAAAAATTGCTTTTTATGTTCACTCAAATAATAAATTAGCTTGAATTGTAGTTTGAACCTCATCTGCTGATGAAGAAAAATTAAGACAAGTAGCGATGCATGTAACAGCTGCAAATCCTGAATTTTTATCAACAGATGATATAACTGAAGAAGTAATTGAAAAAGAAAAATCTATTCAATTAGATATGATGAAAAATGATCCTAAAATGGCTTGAAAACCAGATGATGTACTTGCTAAAATTATTGACTGAAAAATTGAGAAATTTAAATCAGAAATTTCTTTATTAGAACAAGCTTTTGTTGTTAATCCTGATATAAAAGTAAAAGATTTTATTTGAGAAGATAATATTGTTGCTTTTTATAGAAAATCTATATAAATTTATTAAAAGTTAGATTTTATCTAACTTTTAAAATACCCCCATAGTTCAGCGGTTAGAATGCAGGACTCCAAATCCTGCGAGCTAGGTTCGATTCCTAGTGGGGGTGCCATTAAGGACATAATCATTTGATTGTGTCTTTTTAGTTTTTTAAATTTTTTAATTTCATAATTTTATTGTTTAATTATAAGTTAATTTTTTTTTGATTATTTATAATTATTTTAAAAAGTTTTGACTAATTAATAAAAAAATATATAATTCCAATCAACTATTGTCATTTAAAATAATGTCAATAACAATAACTAGCCCCAGTAAGTTATTTTATATTTAATTTTAATTTAAATATGCCTGTAATAAAGTCATCTAAGAAAGCCTTAAAACAAAGTATAAAAAATCAAAAAAGAAATAATTTTTTTAAATGAGTTTATTCTGAAGTAAGAAGAAAGTTTGAGAAAGCAATTAGAAATAATGATTTAGAAACTGCCAAAAGTTTATTTTATAATAAAAAAGAAGATTGAAAAAATGTTAAATCATGATTACAATCTATAATTGATAAATTAGCTAAAAAAAATATAATTCATAAAAATAATGCAAATAGAAAAAAGTCTAAATTTGCAGCTATGTTAAAAAATTTAGAAACTTCTAAATAATAAAATTCTAAGTAATAAAATTAATACATGAAAGAAAAAAATAGAATTTTAAACGATAATATTAAAGCCAAAAAAGTAAAGCTTATTTGAGAAAATTGAGATGTTTTATGAGATATGTCTTTGCAAGAAGCTTTAAATAAGGCTTCCAGCTTGTGACTTGATCTTATGCAGATGTCTCAAAAATGAGATGAGGCAGTTGTTAAAATGCTTGATTATTGAAAATTTTTATATAAACAAAAAAAACAAGAACAAAAAAATAAACAAAAAACAAAATCACCAGATTTAAAGACTTTAAAAATAACATTTAAAATATGAGAACATGATTTAAATGTTAAAAAAAATCAAGCAGAAAAATTTTCAAAAGCATGACATCCTTTAAAAGTAATTCTTCAATTAAAGTGAAGAGAGAATCACTATACAGATATAGCTTTTGATAAAATAAAATCTTTTTCTATGTTAATAGAAGATTTTTATAAATTAGAAAAATGAATTTCGAAAAATGGCAATAATTTTGTTGCTATGTATCAACCTAAATAATATTTAAATCTTAATTTTTTTAAAAATGACTTTAAAAACAAGAAAATGAGTAGCTAAAAGAGTTACTAAAACCGCTAGTTGAAAATTTAAATTAGGAAAATCTAATAAAAGACATTTACTTTCAAATAAAAGCAAAAAAGCAAAATGAAGAAATAACTATGGTTTAATAGTTTCTTCAGTAGAAGTTAAAAAAATAACTCAACAACTTCCTCATTTATAAAAATTACAAATTTTAAATGTTGGAATAAATTGTTATTTATAATTAATTAATAAATTATGGTAAGAGTAAAAAGAGGTTTAATGANTAAAAAAAGACATAAAAAAGTTTTAAAAGCTACAAAATGATTTAGAATGCTTAATTCAAGATTGTTTTCTAGAGCTAAAAATGCTTTAATGAAATCTTGATTAAATTCATACATTTGAAGAAAAAGAAAAAAAAGAGATTTTAGAAGATTATGGAATATTAGAATAAATAATGCTTCAAGAGAAAATGGAACTACTTATTCTAAATTAATCAACTCTTTATATAAAAAAGATGTAAAATTAAATAGAAAAGTTTTATCTAATCTAGCTATTTCTAATCCTAAAGTTTTTTCTAAAATAGTTGAGTTTGTTAAATAAAAAATAACACTTAATTATTAAGTGTTATTTTTTATTTTTAGGAAAAATAAGGTTTTTTATTTTAATAACCTTATTTTTTGTTTTTGTTTTTTGGACTTTTTAAATATAATAACTATAAAAATTATTTAATTTTTACAAGTTAAAATATGAGTTTAGATAAAATTAGAAACTTTTGTATAATTGCACATATAGATCATGGTAAATCAACTCTTGCTGATAGACTTTTAGAAATTACTTGAACATTGGAAAAAAGAGATATGAAAAATGATCAAATACTTGATACTATGGAGCTTGAGCAAGAAAGATGAATAACTATAAAACTTCAACCTGTAAGAATGAAGCGGAAAGATTATGAATTTAATATAATTGATACTCCATGACATGTTGATTTTCAATACGAGGTTTCAAGAAGTCTAGCTTCTGTAGAATGAGCTTTGTTAGTAGTTGATGCTACTCAATGAATAGAAGCTCAAACTCTATCAAATGTTTATATAGCTTTAGAAAATGATTTAAATATAATACCTATTATAAATAAAATAGACCTACCAGCAGCTGATATTGATAAAGTATCAAATGAAATAATAAGTCTTCTTTGATGTGATAAATCAGATATAATACCTGTTTCAGCTAAAACCTGAGAAAATGTAGAATCAGTATTAGATGCTGTTATACAAAGAATTAATCCCCCAAAAGTTTTTAAGTCAGATAAAATGGTTTGAGATCAAGAAGTAAAAGCTTTAGTTTTTGATAGTCAATATGATGCTTATAGATGAGTAGTTAGTTATGTTAAAGTGTTTTCTTGAGAAATCAAAAAATGAGATCAACTTTATTTTCTAAATACTAACAAAAAAATAGAAGCTCTTGATGTTGGTTATTTTTCTCCTAAATATACCTCTAGTTCAAAAATAGAAAATGGTTCAATTTGATATATAGTTACTTGACTTAAATCGATTCGTGATGCTCAAGTGTGAGATACTGTTTGGAAGGCTGAAAATGTTTCATGACCTAAAATGAAACCATCAGAAGCAAAATCTATACCTTGATTTAAAAAAGTTACTCCTTTTATATATGCTTGAGTTTTTCCTATTGATACAGCAGAATATCCTTTATTTAAAGATGCTTTTGAAAAACTAATGTTAAATGACTCAGCTATACAAATAGAACCAGAAGTTTCAACAGCACTAGGTCATGGTTATAGATGCTGATTTCTTTGATTACTTCACTTAGATATAGTTAAAGAAAGACTTTTTAGAGAATCAAATATAGATGTAATTGTTACTTCACCTCAAGTAACTTATAAGATAAAAGTTCAATGAGATAAATCATCCTTATATAGTAGATTTAATCCAGAAGTTTTTAGATTAGCAGATAAAACATATACTTATTTGTATATCTCTAATCCAGAAGACATACCTCCTAGAGAATTATATGAAGCTATTGAGGAGCCAATAGTAAAATGTGAGATACTAACTCCAATTGAATATATTTGAGCAATTATGCAATTATCTCAAGAAAGAAGATGAATTTTAATTAATCAAGAATATATAGATGAAACAAGAGTAATGCTTATATACGAGCTACCTATGAATGAACTTATTTGAGATTTTTATGATGAATTAAAAAGTGTATCTTCATGATATGCATCGCTTAATTATGAATTTTTAAAATATAAAGAAGACGATTTAGTTAAACTTGATGTACTTATTGCATGAGAAAAAGTAGAGGCTTTGAGTTTAATTTGTCATAGAACTCAAGCTTCATATCTTGGTGGTAAAATAACTAAAAAACTAAAAGAAGTAGTACCAAGAGCATTATTTTCTATTCCATTACAAGCAGCAGTTTGATGAAAAGTAGTAGCTAGAGAAACTCTCAGTGCTATNAGAAAAGATGTAACAGCTAAACTTTATGGTTGAGATATTTCAAGAAAAAGNAAATTACTTGATAAACAAAAAGAATGAAAAAAGAAAATGAAACAATTTTGAAAAGTAAATCTTCCTTCAGATGTTTTTATTAACTTATTAAAGAAATAATTAAAAATATGAGAAAATGACTTACTAATATACAATGGTGTCCAGGTTGTTGAGATACTCTTATAGTTATGGCTCTAAAAAATGCTTTTAAAGAGTTATGAATCGAATCACATAATAGAGTTGTTGTTTCATGAATTTGATGTTCTTGAAAAGCTAGTCAATATATAGATTGATATGCAGCAGAAACTCTACATTGAAGAGCCTTACCTTTTGCTACATGAGTAAAAATTGCAAATCCTGATTTGACTGTAGTTGTTCTTTGATGAGATTGAGATTGATACTGAATATGAATGTGACATTTTATACATTCTTGTAGAAGAAATCTAGATATGACCTATATTGTTTTTAATAATGAAAATTATGCTCTAACAACTTGACAGTCTTCTCCTACTACTCCTATATGAGCTAAAACAAAAACTCATCCTGATTGAAATACAATAAAACCTTTTAATCCTATAGAATTAGCTAAATCTGCTTGAGCTTGATTTGTTAGACAATGAGACTCCACTAAATTTATTGAATTAAAAGAAATGATAAAAGAAGCTATTATGTATAAATGATTTTCTTATCTAGATGTAAAACAAGCTTGTCCTAGTTTTAAAAAATGGTAGAGACATCTGCAAAAAATGAAAAATATTTGATTTTTAATGTAGTAAACAAATATAAAATCAAAAATATTACAACTGTTTGAGCTTTTTAAAGCGAGTTTTGTAATATTTTTAGATTTTATTTGTGAAACGAAATGTATAAAAATCAACTGATTTTGAATTTTGCAGAGGTCTTTGGGTAGTTTAATATTTATATATAATTAAATGCAAGTATTAAAAGATATTGTTAAATTAATAGATTCAAGTATTAAAGAAGATGCAAATAATATAATAACAGCTTGAGATATTATTAAGGATGATTTTGATCCTGATGTAAGAGAATATAGATCTCTAATTGATAATTCACATAATTGGTTAAATGAATATACAAAAAAGCTATCTAGTGATACAAATATTACTACTCTTAAAATAAAATTTACAAATAATGCTGGATATTTTATAGAAGTTCCTTCTTCACAAAAGTCAAAAATTCCTGATAATTTCATACATACAACTACTCTAGTAAATGCTGTTCGTTTTACTACTCCTGAATTAAAAGAATTTGAATCAAAAGTATTAAATGCTAAAGAATTATTAGCTCAAAGAGAGTATGAAATTTTTAAAGATATCTCAAATAAAATATTGGATAAATTTAAAGAAATAAAAAANTTTAGTAATTTTATATGACACTTGGATTTTATATCTTCTTTATGAGGAGTAGCTTTNGATAATAATTATACAAGACCAGAAATAAAAGATGATTATTGATTAGAAATATATTCTTGAAGACATCCAGTTGTAGAAAAAATAGAGAAAAATTTTATATCAAATGATCTTTTTCTAGATTCAAAAAACTATATAAATATAATCACATGACCTAATATGTGATGAAAGTCTACATATTTAAGACAAAATGCCTTAATAATTTTAATGGCTCATATTTGAAGTTTTGTTCCTGCTAAAAAGGCTATAATTCCTCTTACTGACAAGATTTTTTGTCGTGTTTGAGCTAGTGATAATTTATTTTTATGAGCTTCTACTTTTATGGTGGAGATGCAAGAAGTAGCAAATATACTCAATAATTCTACTAAAAAAAGTTTTGTAATAATTGATGAAGTATGAAGATGAACTAGCACTTATGATGGGATGAGTTTAGCTTGGTCAATTTTAAAATACAATCATGATAAAATAAAGGCAAAAACTCTTTTTGCTACTCATTATCACGAATTAAGCGATAAATCAAAATCATTATCATGAGTAAAAAATTTTTCAGTTGCTGTGTGAGAAAATGATGATAATATAGTATTTTTAAGAAAGATAATTCCTTGAAGTATTAAAAAATCATATTGAATAGAAGTAGCAAGAATGGCATGATTACCAAGAGAAGTTTTAATTGAAGCAAATAGATTTTTATGTGATTTTGAAAAAAATAATAAATTTTCACAGATGACTTTGTGAAATATATGATCTCTCAATCAAGAGAAAATAATATATAAAGAAAAAGAAAGTTATGTTGAAAAAATCATTAAAAATACAGATATAAATTCACTTACTCCTATTGATGCTCTAAACTTACTTAATGATTTAAAAAATAACATATGAAAAGAAAAACAATAATACTTCATGATACATTTTTGTATAAATGATGATGAGAAAGACTTGTAATTATGATGGCAAAAGCTTTAGATAGTGATATAGCTTCTTGATTTTTTAGTGATGGAAGTTTTGATCTTAGAAAAGAGTGATTCAAGTGAAAAATGATTAGTATTTCTAGTGAAGTTTTTAAAAAATGATTTAGACACATTAAATTAAAACTAGCTTTTTTATTTAAAACAAAGTTTTTAAGAGAATATGAAACTGTTATATTCTCATGAGATAGTATAAGTGCTGTTAGAAATTGTAGTAAAAATCAAAAAAAGATTTATTATTGTCATACTCCACCTAGATATTTATATGATTTACATGATATGTACTTAAAAAAAGTACCATTTTTACTAAGACCTATTTTTAAACTTTTTTGTTTTGTATTTAAAAAGATGTATGAGAGAGATATCTCAAAAATGGATTTAATTTTAACAAATTCTAAAAATACTAAAGATAGAATAAAAAAGTTTTTATGAGTAGATGCTAGCATTTTATATCCTCCAGTTGATGGTAAATTATTTAAATATATTGATACTCTTGATTATTATATCAGTTTTGCTAGGTTAGCAGATGCTAAAAGAGTTGATAGAGTTGTTGAGGCTTTTAAAAGAATGAAAGATAAAAAGCTTTTGGTTATATATTGAGAAAATGACCCTGCAAGAAAAAAAATTTTTAAATTAGCTAACTGATATGATAATATTGAATTTAAAACATTGCCAAATAATGAATGATTTTATGATTATATATGAAAATCTATAGCAAGTATTTATATTCCTATAGATGAAGATTTTGGTATGAGTCCGTTAGAGAGTATGTCAGCTTGAAAACCTGTTTTGTGAGTTAATGATTGAGGATTAAAAGAAACTATTATAAATTTTAAAACCTGAATTCTTATAGATAAAGAAGCAAGAATAGATGACATAATAGAAGCTGTTAATTATTTAACTCCTGAAAAATCTATTGAGATGAGACATGATTGTGAAAAAAGAGCTTTAGATTTTTCACTTTTAAATTTTGAAAATAAACTAAAAGAATATGTTAAAAATCCCCTTTAAAAGGGGATTTTTAAATTTGTATTTTTTGTTTTAATCAATTTTTATTTATTAAAAAATATTAACTTAAAGCCTCAATAGCTTCTTCAACTGTATCAACAGTAGGAACTATTGTAGTTATTCAAACTAATTCTAATACATCTTTTACTCATTCATCACAATTTGAAATATACATTTCTCAATCATTATCTTCAATATTTGAGAAAATATCAGCTATATATCAAATAGATTTTGAATTAAGATATTTAAGATTAGACATATTAAAAATAATTTTTTTATCAGAAAAATCTCAAATTTGTTCGTATATAGCATTAAAAGTTTTATCTGCATTAGTTTCATCTAATTCTCAGTTAAATTCGAAAATCAAAATTCAATTCTCTTCTTTTTTATTTACTTCTATTAAAGTATCCATATAATATGTGTTATAAAATAATATACAAGCATATTATATATTATTGTTTCAATAAAATCAAATATTTTTCCTTTATTTTTAAAAAGTTTTTATGATTATAAAATATGATATTTTAGATATAAAATCTATTAAAATAGATATTAAAAAATGAGATATAATTTTTTTGAACTGAGATCTTTGAGCTTGAAAAACAACTTTAGCTAAGCATATTATTAATAATATTTTATCTATTGATGAAAATATTACCAGTCCTACATATACTTATTACAATAAATACAATAATATATATCATTTTGATTTATATAGAATTAATTCTTATGATGAGTTTTTTTCAATATGATGAGAAGATATATTAGATAATCCAGATAATATATCAATAATAGAATGGCCAGATATAATAAAAGATTATTATAAACCTACTATTGAGATAAATATTAAAAAAACTAATGATGATAATAAAAGGGAATTAGAAATTAATTTCTTTAGATAATTTCTTTTAATGATTGAATTATTTTTTCAATATCAATTTCTTTAAATTCATTATTAAATTCTAAATAATATATTTCTTTTAGTACTTCAATAAATCAGTCTTTATAATTATCTTCTAATTCTTTTAGAGTTAAGCTAAATATTTTTTTATCATTGTATTTAAAATATAAAGCCTCTCTTATGATATTATCTAATTTTTTGTAAAAAACTTTGTTTTCAATTATTCATATTTCTTTTCTAAGGGAGTCTAGTTTTTGAATTATATAGTTTTTATTATCTATAGTATTTGTATTTTTATTAGTTTCTGTAGTATCTTTTTGTGTTAATGTTTTATAAAAATAAAAAGATAGTAAATAAAAAAATATTATCAAAAACCATAAAAACACTACTATAATTATCCATTCTTTAGAATAAATTAATCAAAACAAGCTAATTTTTATATCATATAATTCTTCTTTAGGCATAATTATCTATTATTAAAAAATTTTAAAAAACTTATATATAAATTGCTTTTTTCGTCTATGTTTATGTAATCAATATTGTATTTAGCTAACTTTGTCTTAAAATCGTTTATATTTTTTTTTCTTAAAAGAATGTATTTTTCTTTCTTTTTTTTATCTTTCATATCTACAAATAAACTAAAATTTTTATCTCAAAGTTTATAAACTAATCCATCATTTGTAAGATTATTTTCAAAACTATCAAATATATTTATATAAACTAAGTCATTTTTCATAGATGATATTTTTAGTGTTTTTATATCTATTTCATCTATCTTATCTGATATATAGTAAACTAAAGTCTTTTTAATTTTTAATTTATTTAAAATATTAAAAGGATTAAAATCTTTTTGTTTTTTAAACTTAAGTTTTTTTTGTTGAATTTTACTTATACTACTAAGTATATGATTTCTTCATTTTCATAAATCAATTAAATCATAATTATATTCATCAAATAATATAACTCAAAATCTATCTGAATTAATATTTGAGCTATAGGCAAGTAGATAGAAAACCTCTATGAGAGTATCTATTTTTTTTTGTTCTCACATTCAAAAATACATGCTATTACTTAAGTCAAGCAAAAAATATACTCTCAGTTCTCTTTCTTCAGAGTATTTTTTTACAAGTAGATTTCACTCTTTTTGACTAGCAATAAAATCAATATATTTAGAATCATCACCATATTCGTATAGCTTATAATCACTAAACTCCATTCATCTTCATTTAAATCTTGTTTTGTAAGTTCAAATAAAGTTAGAATCTATAAGAGTTTTTATTTTGATTTCTAGTTTTTTTATATTTTGCATGATATTTTATTTAATCTCTATATTATCAAGTATAGTTTTTATTATATCATCAACCATAATTTCATCAGCTAGGGCATCATAGCTTAAAATAATTCTATGTCTTAAAACAGGATAAGCCATTTCTTTTACATCTTCTGGNATAACAAAATCTCTTCCTTCAAGTAAAGCTAGTGATTTAGAAGCCTTCAATAAAGCAA
>Ga0052835_100024_pt1 | contig 15702 bp, 16 predicted proteins | sample Wilsouwater61714_FD_53172 | JGI IMG/M metagenome (GOLD analysis project Ga0052835, IMG submission 53172) | Hot spring water microbial communities from Wilbur Hot Springs, California, USA - Wilbur source water - 6/17/14 | ecosystem: Environmental > Aquatic > Thermal springs > Unclassified ...
AAAGCTCTTGAAAATGTAGTAGGATTTGATGTGGTTGAGCTTTCACCCAAATATGATATAAGCGGGATTTCAACGGCAGTTGCTTGTAAAACCTTAAGAGAAATCACTTTGGCAGTGGTAAAGTAAACATTAGTGACTCCCGTGATATTGCGAAAAAAGATGAGAATCAATCATATAGGGTTGTTTGAGCTGTGGAATTGTTACGGTGCTTTGCTCCTTAAAGTAATAATCGATGCATTGTCATTGCGAAATCTTTAGGCTGAAGTAATCTATGCAGCCAAAATAGTTTCATTGAGTTTAAGAAAAATTGGGTTTATAAGCTTAATTTAATACTAAATTTTNGTTTAATATCCAAAAAAGCATTTTTAAAATTACTCTTTTTTGCCACCTACTTTTTTATCTAATNTTCTTGCAAGCTTTGCAAGTACTTTGCTTAAAAATATACCTAAAGCGATGATTAAGCCAAAAATTCCAAAGTAGTAAAGAATCACTCCAATAATTTCCATACGACTACACATCCCCTCGCAGTTGTTTTATCATATCACCGTAGTATTCAACATTGTGGAATGATTTTTCATATCGCCAACAAAAGATAAACTCTACTATCTTTTTTCGCAAATCAATATCTAAGCTTTCCGCCCGTCCAAAGTAAGCTAAATTTTTATTGACAGCTCTTTTTATCCCTCTATCATCTTTATAAGTGATAGCGATAATTTGAACATAGCGTTTCTCTCTTGGGGCAAGTAGCGTTTGGCTCTCTAGTGAAATTCCGCTTACATTCATCGCTTTGTATTCAAAAATACTTTCAAAATCACCATGTTTTTTTCCGATATCTAGCTGCTCAAACAGCTCTCTNANNCGNTTTAAGTTTTGTTTTCGCGTCACCTCATGCGTTGTAAGCTGATCTGTTAGTGCTTTGAGNTTTTTTAGACTACTCATTGAAAATGATGACCTCATATTTGCTTTTGGTAGTGACGATGGAACGGTTTTTTGCAATAGAAGAGTTTGTATTTGTTTTACTAAGTTTTTCTTTGAGTTGATCAATTTCAGCATACATCAAATCCATCTTTTCTTTCAGTTGGAGGATGATGTCAACACCTGCTATGTTTACGCCAAGCCCCCTTGTGAGTTTAAGAATCATTTTGATTTTATCAATATCTCGCTGGGAATAAAGCCTCATNTTTCCAGCAGTTCGAGAGGGGGTAATGAGCCCCTCCTTTTCATATTGTCTTAGTGTTTGGGGGTGGATATTAAGCATATTAGCCACAACACTAATTAGATAAACTGGTTCATCATAGCTATGCATTTGGAAGCCTTTCTTTCATCATTTTTANCAAATCTCTATCGATATCATCAAGATTTGGAAGCACGATATTTNCTTTTAAGTATAAATCGCCCCTTAAAGCGGTTTTTCGATTTGGTACGCCTTTGCCTTTGAGTCTAAACTTTTTGCCATTTTGTGTTTGTTCGGGGATTTTGAGTGTAACCTCTTTTTCAAGGGTGCGGACTTTGACTTTGCCACCAAAGAGTGCGGTTTTAAGTGGTATATTGATCTTTTTGATTAAATCATCCCCGTCTCTTTCATATTCATTTGATTTGCTTACTTCAACTTTAAGTAAAAGATCTCCTCTTTGCCCATGCATCAATCTTCCTTTGCCTCGAACTCGCAAAGTTTCGCCGCTTCTTATGCCTGCTGGGATTTTGATATCAAAACTCTCATTTTGATAAGAGATATTTCGCTTTCCGCCAAGGACTGCTATTTCAAAAGGAATAGTAATTGTTGAGCGGATATCTAGGTCAATTGTGCTAAATCCTTGCGAATCAAACCCAAATCCGCTAAAGTTGCTAGAGCCACTAAAACCACCTCTAGAGCCGCTAAATCCTCCAAGACCACCAAAGATAGAGTTAAGAATATCATCCAAATTTACGCCGCCTTGACCTTGTGCAAAATCATGAAAGTTTTGCCCGCCAAATATCGCATCACCGTACTGGTCATACTGCGCTTTTTTCTTTGGATCACTTAGAACTTCATAAGCTGCATTTATCTCTTTAAACTTTTCCTCTGCTACTGGATCTTTGTTGATATCAGGGTGATACTTTCTTGCTAATTTTCTATATGCTTTTTTTATTTCTGCTTCACTTGCGTTTTCGCTAATTCCTAATGTTTGGTATAAACTCTTACCCAATTTCCTTCCTTTATTCTCTTAAAGTAAGTTTATTTGCACTGAATTATATCATAAAAGTTGAGTCTAAGTCAATCAATGTTAAATTTTTAGTATAATTATTAAGTTATTTTTTGTTTGATGAAATTGTAGGTGGCATGCACAAATGATAACTTAAAAACCAAATAGGATTGCTTAAGTTGAATAAATGTTTAACTACAGGAGTTTGTATGAAAATATATGGGATCAAAACTTGTGGAAGTGTAAAAAAAGCGATGCAATTTTTTAAAGACAATGGGGTTGATTTTGAATTTGTTGATTTCAAAAAAGAAAGTATTGGTTGTGATAAAATAGAAAGTTGGCTTCAAAAAACCACCATTAATCTACTTTTTAACAGCAAAGGCACAAAGTACAAAATGCTAAAGCTAAAAGATTTAAATCTTGATGATGAAGGCAAAAAGCAGTGGCTTTGTAAAGAAAATATGCTTATCAAAAGACCGGTGATTGAGTATAAGGATGATGTGATTGTAGGCTTTGATGAAGAAAACTACAAAAAGATTTTTCTATGATACATGTTGTATTAGTTTACCCAGAAATTCCACAAAACACGGGAAATATTGGCAGGATTTGTGTTAATATAGATGCAAAACTTCACCTTGTAAAACCCTTGGGATTTGAAATTACGCAAAAAGAGGTTAAAAGAGCGGGGCTTGATTATTGGGATAAGCTTGAATTACATGTGTGGGAGAGCTTGGAGGAGCTGCTTGCTAGCATCGATAGAGAAAAACACAACTGTTTTTTTGCCACCACAAAAACAAATCAAAACTATTTTAGTGTAAAGATAAAAGAGGGTGATTATCTATTTTTTGGCAGTGAAAGCAAAGGATTGCCTAGCAAATTACTTGAAGCAAATAGCGCAAACTGTATCACTATACCAATGGGAAAAAATGGTAGAAGCTTGAATCTTTCAGTCAGTGTAGGGATTATCGCTTATGAAGCAATCCGTCAAAATATCGCTACATTTAATAGGTAGTGGTGCAAAACTCATTCTATAGGCAACTATAGATTGCTTCGTCGTTGCACTTCTTGTGATGACACAGCTTCATCACTGTAAGGTGCAAGAAATGCTACTGTTTTGAGGTCAATTTCATTTGTAAGAGACACGATAGCTTTAGCACAAAGATAATCTATTTTATTCTATTGGATGTTTTGATAATTTTTGCATTCTTATGCCCATCAAACAAGACATAATCATTGCCACGGTGGCTTAAAAGGAGTGTCACTTTGAAAGTAGGGTATTGACCAATTTTGTAGTAAGCTTCTTCGCTATAGAGTTTATGGCCTATTTGAAGTGGTGCGATAAATGTTGAAAGTGAAATTAAAAGAAGCAAAGCCATTATTATTGCACCAAGTTTTTGAGGAATATAAAAACTCAAAAGTGCTGGAACAAAGAAAAAAAGATAACTCCAAGGCTGATTGTGTGCAAAAAATGGGTTATAGTACACCTCAATAGCGTAGTGGTCTATATAGCCGATTTTTAAACCAACAAGAAAAAGAAAATTAAAGGCTAATGCTGATAATATCGCTGCGATGATTTTCACCTTTAATTCCTTTTTTAATGCGATTAATTTTTATAGTTTTTGACAAATCTTTCAATCCGCTTAATCCCTTTTGTTATTGTGTCTAAATCGGTAGCAAAACTGAACCGAAAATACCCATCAGTCCCAAAACCAAGCCCAGGTACTGTTGCAACACCCTCTTGTTCGAGTAAATCTTTACAAAACTGCATCGAATTAGGATTTACTTTTTTGCAATTTACAAAAAGATAAAAGGCTCCTTGTGGCTCAACTACACTCAATCCATCGATAGCATTAAACATAGCACTTGCTACTTTGCACCTTTTTTCAAACGCTTGTCGCATATATTCAATTTCATCATCTACGCTACCATCTAGCCCTGTAATTGCTGCAACTTGAGTGATTGAATTGATATTTGAAGTAGATTGGCTTTGGAGCTTATTAACCGCTTTGATTAACTCTTTATTTTTACATGCCATATACCCAAAGCGCCATCCAGTCATCGCAACAGATTTGCTTAGCCCATTGACGGTGATTGTTCTTTGTAACATATCTTCACTGATGCTTGCAGCAGCGGTAAAGATTGTGCTATAAACAAGTTTTTCATACATTTCATCGCTTACTACAGTGATGTTAGTGCCTTTTAAGACTTCACCAAGAGCGGTAAGCTCCTCTTTTGAATAGACTGCTCCTGTTGGATTTGAAGGTGAGGTAAGGATTAGCATCTTTGTTTTTGGTGTGATAGCATCTTGTAATTGCTGTGGAGTGATTTTAAATCCGCTAGAATCATCGGTTATGATTTCTATTGGTATACCACCACTATATTTGACAAGCTCAGGGTAGGTTACCCAATATGGAGCAGGAATGATTACTTCATCACCCTCATCAATGAGCGCTTGAAAGATATTAAAAAGCGTATGTTTTGCGCCATTGCTAACAATGATTTCATCTTTGCTGTACTCTAAGCCATTTTCTCTTTTGAGTTTATCAGCGATTGCTTGAAGTAGTGTTGGAATACCAGCAACTGCAGTATACTTGGTAAATCCATCATCAAGTGCTTTTTTTGCTGCATCTTTGATTTTTTGTGGTGTATCAAAATCAGGTTCACCCGCACTAAAACTTATGATATCTTTACCTTGGGCTTTTAAGTCTCTTGCTAAGGTAGAGATTGCAATCGTCAAAGATTCTGAAAGAGCATCTATTCTTTTTGATAACATTGAATCCCTTATAACTATTAATTTTCAACATTGTATAAAATTATGGTATAATCTTGGCTTAAGGCTACAAACCACTTCTATGATAATAACCCAATTGCAATAACTAAAAATCTAAGAAAAAAGTTACATTCCAGTTGCAAATTCTAATCAAACAGAGTAAATCTATTTTGTTTAATTATATTTTCTAATAAATCGATATACTCTTGCCCTTTTTCAGAGTATCTATCAAGATATTTGATAAGTTCATATGGATTATCTGTGATTAGATTAGCCTCTTTAAATCTCTCATACGCAAATCCTGTAGAAATGGTTTTATAATAATCCTCTATCGATTCTGCTATATCTTTATATTTTCTTAGCCAAATTGTTTGACCCTCACGGCTTTGGCTTGCTGCAATTCTTGGTTCATTTTTATCAAAAGACCAAACTCCAAAAAGATTGTTTGCTTCCCTGTAAAATCTTGAAGTTGCCCATGCACTCTCGATTGCTGCTTGAGCTAGTGCGATACTTTTAGGGTGGGGCTTGATTGCCTTTAAAAGATCATCATTGCTGCTGACTCGATACTCTTTTTTCATCATTTTGATAAACTCATAATCATTATCATTGACAATGGCGTTTTTGACTCTTTTATAATCACTCTCAAGCTTTGTATGGACTTTATAGAGTGCTGGCAAAACGATTCGCATAAACTCCATTTTTTTGGGTGAGTACTCTTTTAGGATTAAATCTATGAGTTGTTGAAGCTGTGCAGCCTCTTCATTTCTTTGTTGTTGTGCTATCTCTTGTTGGGTGAGCTTTTGCTCTTCTGCACTTTGTTTTGAGTGGGTAAATTCTATAATCCTTGAAAAAGGCAGAGCAATCACACCGACAAATAACACAATGATAACTATTTGTTCAATACCTCTCATATCTTTTCCTCATAATTCCCATCATAAATATACACTCTATCAAAACTCTAATAGAAAACCGTTGTTTGTTTGCAATTATAACAAAATGTCATTCTTTCTTTTTTGGAGCAAAAATATCTCGCAATAATTTAAAAGGAGATTCAATCGTTCGTAGCATCATATGTAGTGGAGTGGTGATGATTTCTGATACGGTTTGGGTGCGTACTTTGGGGTCATTGAGATTTCCTTCAACTTTTGCTGTAAATGATAAACTTTTATCTTCACCAAAAATAATATATCCAGCAATTGGGATGCTACCAATTGCTTTACCCAACTCTCTAATTGTTTGAATTTTCAAATCTAAATCGATTTTTTCATTTTTTACATCTATATATCCAGTCCCTACAATGTTGGCTGATTTGCCTTTGATAAAAAGTTTATCTAAAAAGATATATTGCCCTACCGCTTTAAATTCGATTGTCCCATACTCAATATCCATACCTTGTTCATTAAACCCTGGGGTTTTAAAGACAGCTAAAGAGGGTATTGTGTTAATGAGTGCAATTAGGTTGTTATAACTTTTCATATTTGTTACTAATCCACCCTTTATTTCAACTTTTCCAATAAGCTTATCAAGAGTTCCTTGGATTTCAAACCTATACTCACCACCTACAATGCCCTTAAAATTTAGCAATGGATGCAAAAGATAATCATCTAACTTTTCACCATTAAAAGAGAGTTGATTCCCTTTGAGCAAAAAGTTCACTTTTGATTTGTTATGTATAGATTCAAGTGTGATGTATGAATCTTTGATGTGTAAATTGTAATTGTCTGAAACAAGTTTATGGTCATTGATAATCAAAGCACTATTGATTCCATAGATGCTTAAGTTCGAGTTAGACGATTTTATATCAATCAAATTTTTTTCAAAAATTGGCGAGAGGTCCAAATCCCATTGGCGTAAGGTGAGTTCATTCTTATTATGATTGTATAAAAGTTTGTCATCAACACTGATGATGATTTGACCAATTTTGCTGTTGTATGAAGCGTTGATTAAAAAATCCTCTATATATTGAGTTGATTTGAAATAGTGCTGCACTGCATTGAGTGTTGCATTAATCTCATAGTTTGTAAAATCTTGCGAAGTAGCAACAATTTTGCCACTATTGATATTGATAGGGATTTGTGGGAAGTAGGGGGTGAGATTTTGGATATTATCAACCTCAATCTTTACTCCTTCATCCACCACTACATTGAAATTAAAAAATGGAACATCGATTTTGACTGCATCATTATAATCAATTAAAACTTTAAAGCTAATATCTTCAATCTTGGTTTGATACTTCATGTAGTGTTTTACTTTGAAATTCAAATCAATCAATTTTTTATCTGCATCGATTACTCCATTTACATCAAAAACCTGCTCATCATCAGCTATTTTAATTTTTCGTAGAATAATGGCATTATCTTTAAAATCAATATAAGCTTCTTTGATTGGAAGTTTATATCCAAGAAGATCAATGATAGCATCTTGCGCGAAAAATTTCCCCTTTGCCTCTACGGCTCCTGAGGCGAAAAAAATTTTGATAGTGATATCTGCATCAATGGTACCACTATCTTGCGTGACAACTAAATTGATACCATAGGCTTCTAAAATGGCTTGAATATCTTTATCATAGATTGTATCTGCTTTGATGTTGATAGAGATATAGTCACTCTTTTTGTCAATTAAATCACTAATATAAACAAAGCTTCCATCTATGCTTTTGCCTTGATAGGTTGGGGTGTCTAGGTCAAAGAGCAATTTACCATCTTTAAAAAATATAGAAACCTCTTTTATATCAACTTCTGGCAATCTGGGATCAAATTTTACCTTAACATTATATGCAGTAGCTTTTGCTTCGAGGTTATACAAACTTAGTGGTTTATCTAAAGAGTGTGTGAAGGTGAGATAATCAAGCTTGTACTTATCAGCAGTGATATATTCATAAGTCCAAGCGTTGATTGCTGGGTGGAGTTTGAAATTGACAAAAATATCGCTTAAATTTTCAAAATATCCGCTTGTTAGGTTGATTTGAATCTCTTTATTTTTTCTTGTAAAGCTAACCATTCCATCTGCATCATACCAATAAAAGTTAGTTTGGGCGGATGCTTCATTAGCTAGAAGGTTGATGTGAAGCAAGCCAAGAAAATAGAGTTGTTGCTTTTTTAAATAGATAACAGGATTTGCTACAATCTCTTTTTTATTGAGTAGTTGTAAATTTGAGTAGAGATAAAACTCATTTGAATCGATTTGAAAAATATCATTTGAAAAATTGATATGCAAATCAAAATCATACCCTGCTTGGGTTAGCTGTAAACTTTTGATATTGACTTTTTCAAAAAGCAAAGGAAAATACTCAATCGCTTCGATGATATAATAGGTTTCTAGGGTTGAGTTTTGGTTGCTAGGAGTGATTGAGATTTTATCAATATCCAATTGGAGCTTATTATCTAATTTAAGGTATAATCTTTCAAATTTTATTCCTTTTAATTCAAAAGAGTTGAGCGAAATTCCATTTTTTAAAAGCACAAAGGTAAAGATAATTGCTAAAATGATAAAAATGAAAATCGATATAGTGAAAAATTTAATAAAATTTACTTTTTTGCTATTCATTATTACTCTTTTGTTCTATCTAATCCAGCCAATACAAACTACCAAAGTTATATATATTCCACAAGGTTCTATCAATCATATTATACAGCATTTAAGCAAAAATGGTTTTAATGTGAATAGGCTCGATTCATACCTTCTGCGACTTATCGGTTCACCTCAAAGTGGATGGATAGATATTGGAAGTAACAAATTGAGTCGGTTTGATTTTTTGTATAAGCTTACAGTTGCCAAAGCAGCGGTGGAGCCAATTACACTCATTCCTGGGCAAACTAAAGAGATATTTTTTCTTGAGGTAGCAAATAAGCTGGGGCTTGATTTAAAAAGATTGCTTGTGGCATATGATAAAGCAACAACTTATAAAGATGGAGTGATTTTCGCTGAAACTTATTTTATACCAAGAGGAATGAGTGAGGAGCATTTGATAAAGTATTTAGTTAGCAAAAGTGAACAAAGACATATTGAACTTTCAAAACGAATTTTTGGCGAGTATGACAAGCAAAGGTGGTATAGATACCTTATCGTTGCTTCAATCATTCAAAAAGAAGCTGCAAATACAGAAGAGATGCCATTAATTGCTTCAGTGATTTATAATCGTTTGCAAAAAAATATGAAATTACAAATGGATGGCACACTAAATTATGGAATCTATTCCAATCAAAAAGTTACCCCTCAAAGAATTCGTGAAGACACAAGCCCTTATAATACATACAAATACAAAGGATTGCCGCCTCATCCTGTAGGAAGTGTAAGTATTGAAGCAATCAAAGCAGCAATTAACCCAGCACGAACCGATTATCTTTATTTTGTAAAGGGCAAAGATGGTATGCATAGGTTTTCAAACACCTACAAGCAGCACCTTCGCTACATTAAAGATGGCTAAAAAGCTAAACAACTTTGGGTAACTTTAAATGGAAGGTTTGCATTATTGTATAAATATTTTTTGATTGGTGTATGGTAGAAGAAAATTGAAATCTTATTAAAACGATATAAGCGGAAAAACCCCGCTTATAATTATTCTCCAGCTTCAACAGCGTCTTTTAAAGCTTTTCCAGCTTTAAATTTAGGCACCATTTTATCTTTTGTGGTATAGGTTTTATTAGTTCCAGGGACTTTACCACTTTTTCCTTTTTGAAGTGTAGTTACAAAGCTACCAAATCCCACTAAAGATACATCTTGCTTTCTGCTTAATGCAGTAGTGATTGCACTTGTAAATGCTTTGATAGCTTTTTGTGCTTCTGCTTTGCTTTTGTAATCACCAGTTTTTTGAACGAGCGCAATAAATTCTGCTTTTGTCATGTGTAAAATCCTTTTTTCAAATAAGTGTGCCAAAATTTTAATACAAAACAAAAATTATTGCAAGTTTTTTTGAAAAAAATTGCAATTTTTCCCCAAACAAAGATGGTATTGCTACTTTTGAATATGATTTTGTTTTAAAATCAACTCTTTTAGCTCCTTTATTTCATTTTGTAGCTGCTTTATCTCACTTTCTTGTGTCTCCTCTTTGTCATGTTCTTTGATTGTAAAAATCGCATCAACAACCAAACCGATAAAAAGATTGACCATAATAAAAGTAATTAAAAGGATATATATCACAAAAAATATCCATGCATAGGGATGAACCTCCATGACAGGACGAACAATTCCCATCGACCAAGACTCAAGCGTCATAATTTGAAAAAGTGTATACATCGAAGCGCCAAGAGTCCCAAACCACTCAGGAAATGATTCACCAAATAGGTTTGTTGCCATAATGGCAAATACGTAAAAAAAGAGCATCAAAACCATCGAAACTGAAAAGATCCCAGGAATTACACCAATCAGTGCTCCAATAATGATACGCATTTGAGGAATGATAGTTAGCAGTCTAAAAAGTCTTAGAACCCTTAAGATACGAAGTATTTGCAAGCCCGCATTGGCAGGAACTAAGGAGATAGCCACAACAAAAAAGTCAAACAAACTCCATGGATCTTTGAAAAAACTAGTGCGATAAACAAAAATTCTCATTGCAATTTCAATTGTAAAAATCCCAATAATCACTGCATCTACAAATTGAATCATCTCACCATAACTATCCATAACATCTTTTGAAGTCGCTAAACCAAGTGTTATTCCATTGAAAATAATTAAAGCGATGATAAAATTTTTAAAAAGAGGGGATTCAACAATAGATTGTATTGCAATCATAACAAGTCCTTTTTTGATTGCAATTTTAACATAAAATACTTCTTCCCATCCTCCTATTATCTGCTAAAGAGTGCTTATTTTCAATGGTGAAAAGAGATTACAATTTTGATATTTTGTTTCTATTTTCCTAAGATTTTTTGCAGGATTGCACTAGCTTCGCAACTCTTTTTGCATCGATAGATACATAGATTGCTTATTAAGCCTTACTATTTTGGCTCAAATGCTAGTATCAACTCTAAAACTACTGCAGTTGTCATACTAACTTTACGATATTATTTTTGTTGGTTGCTTATGTTTTTCTTATCGATAGCTACTTTATCAATTTTTTCGACCTTACACATCACCGTAGTGCTGATTTTTTAAAACAATCCTCTAAACTTTTGAAACAAATCATCACCAAGTTCTTTTTTGATAAACTCTTTTGCTTTTTTTTCAATTTGTCGCTGCACCTCTTGTCGCAGCAAATCTTCATAATCAAAAGCCCCTTGCAAATTATCCAAACTCCCATTTAATTTAATATTGTATCTTTGATTTTTTGATATGAAGGTTACATTGCCCTTTATGTGGTTTGTTGTGGTGTTGATATATAATTTTTCACTGCTTAAAACAATATCATCAACTTGAAAGACAAAATCACTTACAATATTTTTACCAGAAATTTTCGCATTCACATCAGCTTTTTGAAACTCTTTATTTGTTAGCTCTATGCCAGTATACTCTTTGATAGCATCGGTAAAAAAACTTTTTGTAAATTGTGATCTTGCAAGATCAGCACTTAAGGTTCCAAAACTAGCTTCTATATCATAATTTAAAATCATATCCATATTTCCTGCGAAAATGATTGGTGTTTTTAAGATGTGAAGTAACTTTTCAATCAAAATGTCATCACCTTGAAGCATCAAATCTTTATTTTTAAGCTTTACTTCAAGTTCTCCGCCAAGTGAATGGCTCACACCATCAATCTCCAAAACACTCTCTTCTCCCTCTACTTGATAAAACAATCCTCCACTAAGTAAAAACTCACCTCTTAACTCTTTTTCAATTAAGCCTTTTAATTGCGACAAATCAGAAATATTTAACACATATTTTCCAACGATTTGATTTTTATTGAGAGCAAAGATCAAATCTTGAATATCTAGTCTTGCCTTGTCAAAATCTACCAAAATTTGTGTGGTTGCAACGCTATCTTGCAAATTAGTATCAGTTTGAAAGCTAAAGCTATTATGCCATAACAACCTATCAAAACTCTCTTGCAAATAGGTGTTGTTGATTGCTCCTTGACCTTTTGTTGTGACTTTGCCATTTGGATGATTTTGCAAATCATCAAGAGTTAGTTCGAGATCAAACTTTCCCTGCACATATTGCGGCACTCCCAAAGCATAAAAAACCTTTTGAAACTCAATCCCTTCACTTTTTCCAACAACTTTATGAGGTTTGTTATTTTTCAAAACTGCTGTGTACTCACTCACTCCTGCTGCAAAATCGCTCACAAGCTTTGAAACAATATTATCCTTATGACCAGTTGCGCTACCTCTAAGCTCAACTGCTCCACTGAGTCGCTTTCCAAGCAAAGGCTCAAGTGCTTCAAGGTGCAAAATAGCAACACTATAGGTTGCATCAACCTTTTGATTTACCATCTTTGCATCTAGTTTGATTTTTGCTAGCTCTGAATCGATTACCGCATCAATATTTGTTGATTGGTCAATATTAAGTTGCATATTAGCGATGAATTGACTTGGGTGCAAATTGATTTCAAACTCATCTTTTAAAGAGTTTTCATTTAAAACACCATCTTTGACAAAAAGTTTCAAATTTCCTTTTGGGGTTGCTAATAGCTCAACATCAGTTTGAAGAAAAACCTTACCATTCGCATATTGTGGCAAATTTACCATTTTTAAAAGTTGAGATAAATCCATCTCATTTAAGTTTGCTACTATGGAGTGCAGCTGCAAATTTTTTATATCTATACTATAATCTCCAACTCCATCAGCTAACGCAACTAAGCCTCGAAGGCGTAAAAATTCTAAATCTCCCCGTATTTCACCCTTCGTTTGCAACGCTCCACTAAGATTATAATCAACCAATTTTTGAAGCTTTGAAAGATTTAAAAACTCTAAAACATACTTCCCATCAATGCTTTGAGTAAAGATATCATATCTTCCCTCCAGTTTTAACCTATTTTCTTCACTTAATCTAATAGTTACTTCAAACTCCCTAAGACTTAACCGAAATGATTCTAAGCTAATTTCAAAAGGAAGTGAAGCATTGATTTGTTTTTCAGCTATTGGCTGCAACGTTTTGTTCCCTAAAGGTGTAAACAAAATCGTATAAATTGATGCAATAATCAAAAAAATTGCTATAAAAAGGTATAAAATATATCTCATCTGTTTCCTTTGTTGATATCCATCAATGAACACAATCCATTGATTGGATATAATTTTATCAAAAAAGGAAGGTGATGCACTATCCAAAATTTTATGATGAGATAAAACCAATCATTTTTAAAGATAATTTAGCCAATTTGCTTGGTGCTTTTGAAGATGGGATAATTGCATTTACCTATCTTGATGTGGTCAAAGCCACCGGACATAGCTGTCCTACTGTAGCTGGGGCTTACTTGTTGATGCAAAAAGCAACAGAAGAGTTGTATATTGGCGATAGACTTCCTGTTCGTGGTGAAATTGAAGTTTTTATGAAAGATGATATAAAAGAGGGTGTGACAGGAATTATGGCTAATGTTTTTTCTCATTTATGTGGTGCTACGGATTTAAGCGGATTTAAGGGTTTGCGATTCAATCGAACAGGTTTGTTGCATTTTAATCAAAAGTTTAATGGTGATTTTAAATTTAAACGAACTGATAGCGGTAGGGAGATACGGCTTAATTATGATCAATCGATAATTCAATCCAATCCTAAAGTGATAGAATTGATGCTTCTTGTGGAAAAAAATATGGCAACACCCCAGCAATTAGCAGAGTTTAAAGCTCTTTGGCAGCAAAGAGTGCAAGAGATTTTCAAAAATGCAGACAAAGTGATAACTATCGCCAATTAAAATCTTTTTGCGATGCTAAGGTAGTTAATTATTCCTTCAGCAATCCCTCTTGCAAGTAAATCTTGATAATCCTTGTACTTACTTAGTACCAATCGTTGTGCTTCAGTTTTATTAGTAATATAGCCTAGCTCTATCAAAACTGCTGGCATCTGCGCACCGACAAGTACCCAAAATGGAGCTTCCCTAACACCTCCATCTCGTACATCTTTATATTTTCTTGTGACATTAAAAAGCATATTTTTTTGTATATCGATTGCAAGTTTATTGGATTCAATAATTTTTTCACGATTCATCAATGAGAGAAAAATGTTCTTTGATGACCATTCTGCCATTTGATCTAATACCTCTTTATTTTCTATGGCTGCAACTTGTTTAGCCCTTTCATTTCTAGCAGGGGAGAGAAAATATGTTTCAATTCCGTGAAGATTTTTATTGTCAGCAGCATTGGCATGAATAGAAACAAATACATCAGCATTTTTATCATTGGCAAATTTTGTTCTTTCATTTAGAGTTAAGTAGCAATCATCATCTCGTGTTAAAAATACCTCTATGCCACTTTGTTCTAAATATTTTTTCACCGCAAGAGAAAAATTGAATGCAATTACCTTTTCTCTATAGCCTCGGTATCCCAACGCTCCTGGGTCTTTACCCCCATGTCCTGGATCAATTACAACACGAAACTTTCTTTGTGGTTGTGCTGCTATTGTAGGTACAGTTTCACCCACTACAAAGCGGATAAAAAAATCACTTCCCTCTACAGTAGGATTCAAATCTACCTCTTTATCAGATGTAATTACTACCCGCACTGTAGAAAGATTAAATTGAGAAATCCTAATTGTGTTGTTCGCATATCTATAGGTTTTGTTCACCTCAGGGAAAACCGCTTGAAAATCATAAACATATCGGATTTTATCTTGTCGCAAAATGAAATGTTTATATGATGTTTGTTTATTAAATGAGATTTGAAGCTCGCCATCGTTGAGCGATGTAGCAACCACTTGCGAAGGGGTTGCATCTTTGTCAAATTTGAGCTTCTGAGATTGAAGCGGCAAACTCATGATAAATTGATTATCTTCTTGAGAAGTTTGAATAAAGACTTCATCTTTACTTCTTATCACAACTCGTACGATATTAAAGTCAAATTGCGATGCTCGAATTGTAATATCACCATACTGAAAAGTTTTATTTACTTGTGGCAATACTGCATAAAAATCAAATACATATCGAATCGTATCATGTTGAAGCGTAAAACTTCTAAAAGCATTAGTTGGCTTTGAAAATTGTAAAATTAATCTATTTTCCTCTAAAGAGATATTTTTCATAGTTGCGTTAGAGGTGTTGCTTTTTTGTGTTGATATTTGTTTTGATGCTAAAGCTTGAGTTTGTTTGGGCTGAAGTTCACTAAGTGCTTTTTCATAGCGGTCATAATTCAATTGAAGTATTTTTGATGTTTCAATCAATGCGTTTAACACTTTTATTTTTTGTTCATCATTGCCGTGCAAAATCAAATGTAAATATAAACTTTGCAAGTCGGTATACGCTTTTGAAGGTGAGTTTTTCATCTCATTTTGAATCGATGAAAACTCATCCTCAAAATTGGCAAATGCAGTGACTATTAAAAATAGAAATATCGTTACAAACCTATTGATCTTCTCCATTTACAAGCTTGTCCATCAACTCTTTTACAGAGATTATTTTATCTATCCTATAACCATTTGATCCAGTAAAGAAAAGCCCCAGTTCTAAATTACCAAGATAGGCATCTCCCAATCTATCGGCGATACAGTATCCAACTGCCTTAGCTTTTTCGCCTCTTTTACATGGCGTCACACAATTGCTTATACAGGCAATCTTTGGTCCCTTTCTTGCATCAATCAAATTGATAAGATTGGTTCGTATCCCCCTTGCTGGAAGTCCAACAGGAGATTTTAGCAGTTCAATATCATCCTTTTTAGCTTGAAGCAAGA
>Ga0052835_100025_pt1 | contig 15495 bp, 18 predicted proteins | sample Wilsouwater61714_FD_53172 | JGI IMG/M metagenome (GOLD analysis project Ga0052835, IMG submission 53172) | Hot spring water microbial communities from Wilbur Hot Springs, California, USA - Wilbur source water - 6/17/14 | ecosystem: Environmental > Aquatic > Thermal springs > Unclassified ...
GGAACAAATAATCTATGGAAAGATAAAACCACAATCATGATAGAAAAAGAAGAATTATTTGAATTACTAAGATTTTTGTTAAAATATAATAATGAAGTCATATTCAAAAGAAAAAATAATGAAAATAATGAAAATAAAAGTGTTTGTTTTTATAGAAATAATGAAACCTGAGATACACTTATAAAAATAGATTCTTCTATTAAAGATAAAGTTTATATAAAAATTAGTGATTTTAACATAATGATATTATTAAAAATATTATATAATACTATTATTAAAGAAATTAAAAGAGTAAATAATATAGATATAACAAAAGAAGAAATAATTGAATATATTAAAAATATGTGAGAAAAAAATAAAACATCAGAAGATAGTATAAAAATAAATAATGAAAATAATAAAAAACTTGAATATATAAATATATATAAAGGAAAAGAGAATAAAAATATAATATATGTTAATAATATAACATATGATTATATAAAAAATATTGATGTTGAAAATATAAAAGATGATTTAAAAGAAACAATAATAAAAAAATTAAAAGAGATAAATTCTAATAATTGATCTAAATATTTTTTCTTAAATAAAGAAAATTTTAATACATTAAAAGCAATATAAAATTTTACATATTATACTTGTTTTTTTTTAAAAAATTATTATTTAATTTTAAAGAGAGATGATAAACTCTTAAAAACATAAAATTATTTTATATTTTAATTAAAAAACACTATGGAAAACAATAATAATAAAATAACTTATATATATAGAATATATAATAAAAAAAGTAAGAAAAACTATATTTGAAAAACAAATAGAAATGTACATATAAGATTTATAGAACATTTTAATAAATTAAATAGTGATTTAGAAAAAGATTTAAGAAAATATTGAATGAAAAGTTTTATATTTAGTATTTTAGAAGAAATAAAAAATCAAGATGAAAATTATATATTAGAAAGAGAACAATATTACATTAACTATTTTAATAGTATAGATAATTGATATAATAAAAAAAATAATTTTTTAAATGAAGATAAATATACAAGATTTTCTAAATCTATTTTTAATTTAGAAAATAAAAAAAGTTATATAAATTTATCTTCTATATATGATATAATTTGAAGTTATCATATTTGACAAGAGCTTATAAATATTTATAATGAATACAAAAAAGATATAAAATTAAAAGATGAAAAAATAAAAATAAAAGATATAGAATACATAAGAACAATAAAAGACCATATTTCAATATTTATAGAAGAATGAGTTATAGATAGTGTAAATTTAAGATTATTACATTTAATATTAAAAGATTTTACTTGAAATAATAAAGAATTAAAAGAAAAAAAAGAATTATTAAAAACAATAAATAATTTAGAAGTGATAACATTTAATTTTTATGAAACAAAAGAAGAAAGAAGACAAAGAATAAAAGAATTATATGAAAAATGATATACAAGAAGAGAAATAAATATTATTACTTGAATTAAAAATAGTATTATATCTAATGATTTACAATATTTATATAAAAATATAAATAGAAATAGACCATTATATAAAAAAACAATAAAATTTAATTTATTCTGAAAAGAATGTAATTTTAGATTTACAATTAAAAAAAGTAACAATGAATAATATTACATATATAAAAACTTACAATCTTCAAAAATTATTAAATAAAAAAGATTTTGAAGAAATAAAAGAAAAAACTAATAAAAAAATAGAAAGTATATTAAAAAAATGATTTAAAGAAAATTTAAATAATACAAATAAAAAAATTTGAGATACTGCTTGTAGATTTTGATATGAAACAGAGTTTATATTGGAAAAATTAGATGAAAATGTAAAAATAAAAGAAGAAGAAAATTGAGAAAAATATGATTACATAAGAGAAAAAAATTCAATAAAAAAATATATAGATATAAAATCTATAAAATTATGAAAATGAAAAACACTTGATGATATACAAAAATATAAATATAAAATATATTTACAAGAAAAACAAGTAAGAGAGGCTTTTTTATATTGTATAAAAAATAATATAGATATAGAAAATTTTTATTTTGAATTTATATGGTATACAGGAGAAAAAAAAGAATTATATAGATGTTTTAATAAAAAATATAATATAAAACATATATTAGAAAATTATAAACCTAAGTTTGAAAACCCATTTAATACAAATTGAAGTAGTGAAAAAGTTTTAAATTATATTTTAGAACCATTTAAAGATATAATAAAAAAACTTTAATTTTTAATTATAAAAATATGACTAAAAATAATAAAAAAATAAAAAATGATAATTTTTTAAATAAAATAATAAAATCAGAAATTGATATAAACAAAATAAAAAAAGATAATACAGAAAAAAAAATGAAAAATAAAAAAATAGAAAAAATAAATTTAAAAAATAGAGGTTTTATTACAAATAAAAAAATATTCTTTAGTGATTTAAAAAATAAATTTTATATATTAGATAATGTATTAGATCAAAATAGGTATTTATACATATATAAATCAAATGTTTTAGATAATAAAAATATAATTATATATGAAAAAAGTTCTTCAGGATTAAATAATAATTATTTATTTTTTAAATATTATACAAAAAATAATAATTTATATATAGAAAAAGAAATAGGTTTAAAATATTTAAAAGATAAAATACCATTAAAAAATAATATTTTAAAAAATAATATATATTTTTTTATATATGAATGACAAATTTTAGATAATAATTATTTAAATATATATAAAAAAGTATTTTAATTTTTATAATTTAACAATAAAAAAAATGAAAAATAAAAAAATATACAAAATAAACAATAAATATACAAGTAAGTTTGAAAAATTAACTAATGATTATTTAGTTTTATTATATAAAAAAGCAGGTGATAATAAATTAAAAAATGAAATAATAATGTTTTTTATAAATAAATATTATATTTTATTTTCTAAACAATTAAAAAAATTATATAATACAAAAGAAGATATTGAAACAACTTTATATTTTTTAATATTAAAAGCTATAAATAAATATATAGAATTTAATAAGTATAATAACAGTTTTAAAAATTATATATATTCAGAAGTAAATTTTTATTATAAGACATTTTTAACAAAAAAAAGACAATTAAATAAACAAATAAAAAAATGAAAAAAAATAGAAATTATTACATTTAATAATTTACAAAAAAATGAAAAAATAAATATTTTTGAAAACTTATCTGATTGATATGATTTAGAAAAATATATACAACAAAAAGATATAATAGATAGAATAAAAGAAAAATTAAAAAAAATGTGAAAAAGATGAGAAATTTTTTATAATAGAGTTTTTAATTGAATAACATTAGAAAAATTGTCTGAAGAATATTGAATAAGTAAAGAAAGAGTAAGACAAATTGAAGAAGAAGTAAGAGAAAATATAAAAAAAATATATTGAGATTATAATAAAAAGATATAGTTTTTTACTATATCTTTTTATTATTTTATATAAGGAACTATTATACATCTACAATTAGGATGTAAAGGAGGAGTATCTATATTTCTATATTTTATTTGTAATCATCAACTTGTTTTGTCTCACAAATTGTAAAAATTACTATTTAAAGGTATTACTTTTCAATGCATTGGTCAGCAATTACTACAAATTCTTTCATCTTGAGCTGTAAACCATTGTTTTCATTTTACTATATCATTATTTGCTAAATAAGAATCTAATTTTGCTGTATTAGCTGCATTTAATAATTCTGTTCTTACTATTTTTTCAATTCTATTTTTATTTAATATTTCTATTTTATCTGATATTATTTTTGTAATTTCTTTTACACTTAGTCATAATTCTTGTTCTTTTTTTAAAATATTTATAACCTTTTCTGCTGTTATTTCATCTAATGTTTTTTGAAGTCTTGTAAGTTGTTTATTTAAGTTTTCTGATATTTTTTTATCTCATATTTTTATATATCATGATATATTTAAATCTTCAAACTCTTTATAGGTTGATTTTAATCAATTTTTATAATAATTTTTTAGTCAAGGTAATAATATAGCTGAATATAATTGTAAGTTTTTATCTTTTGTTTCTTCAAAATATTTTAATATTTCTTCAATATTATATCATTTTTCTTCTATTATTTTTATAATATCTTCTTTTTGTTTTCAAAAAACATTTTTTAATGCTTTTTTTATTTCTTCTTCTTCTTTTTTAGTAATATTATCTATCATTACATCTATTTGATTTTGAAAATAAGCATCTGTTCAATATTTTTCTTTTTCTATTTCTTGTTTTGTTTTAAATAAAAAATCAATATATAAATCTTTTAATTCTTTTAATTTTTCTTTTTCTTTTTCTTTTACTTCTTTTTTTAATAATTTAATATTGTCAAACTTTACATTATCTATTCAATTAAATCAAAAAGATTTTAATACATTTCATCATTCTATTTCTTGTAATCATACTTTTAACCTTGCTTCATTTAATGTATATAATCAAGCATTATATCAAGCTATAACATCATCTAATTTATCACTTTTTATATTTAAAAAAATAAATTCACCATCAAAAATTCAAGACTTATTAAATCAATCAGATATGAAAATACATAAAGGTTCTATAACATTATCATAAAATAATTTTATATATCATTCTAAAGTAGCATAATTTAAATTATTTTCTTTTCCTATAAGTCATTTATTTACACCAAAACTTGCTAATACTTCTTCCACAGCCCAAGTTTTTAATGTAACAAAATCCATTTCCATCATTTTATTTGTAAATTCTTCATATTCTTCACCTTCTCATAAAATAACATTTTTTCAAACATTATCAGATCAAGAATGATTATTTTTAAATGCTTCTTTTAATAAATTTCTCTCTTGAGCTGTTAGTTTTTTAGGAACTTTAAATTTACCTCAAGTTTTTCATCAAGTATTTAATTGTTGTCTATTCCATTTATTTATTATTTCAATTAACTCAACTTGTTTTATACAACTTTCAAGACTTCAAACTCATCTATATTTGTTTTTATCACTATAGTTATTTATAACTATTAAATTTTTTATTTCTTTTTTATATATTTTTCAATTATTTTTATATTCATATATTTCAGGATTTGTATTTTGTGTTCAACTTTCTCATTTAAAAAATGTTTTATTTGGTTCTAATAATTGAAATCCCTCAACTTTGTTTCATATTTTTATTATTTCTACATATGCTTCTCAAAATAATAAAAAATTAACAACTATTCAATATATTAAATTATTGTCAATTTTATTTAATATATCTATATTTTGTTTATTATTATTAGGTTTTCAATTTTTATATACTCAATAATCAATTTTTATTATAGTTTTACCTATCAAAGAAACTGGATTGTATATAAAACTATTATTTTTATACAAATCCATATATTTATTTGGATTTTTATAATTTTCGCTTTTATTTAAAATTAAATCTAAAAAACTATTATCTTTTAAAAAAGATGTTTCATTAAAATTGTTTGTTTCAATATCTTTTTTTCAAAGAAATCATAGGAAATCTTGTATTTTGTTTAATATACTCATTTTTGTTTTTTTATTATATAATATTATAATATACTTTCTGTAAAATGAACACTTAATTCAATTTTACTGTTATAAACTATTCATTTTTCATCAACAAAAGTATCATATTTTATATTTTCTATTTTTGTGTTATTAACTAATCAATCTAATGTATAATTTTTTTGAAATTCTTTTTTTATTAAATCTGTTCATTTTCTTACTGTTTTAATACTTTCTCTTCTTGTTATATTTTCTTTTTCATTTATTTCTTGAAATATATAAATATAAAAAATTCATTCTACTATATCTTCAAAATTTGAAACTTGTATAATTTTTTCTTCCTCTAATTCAAAAGAACAATAAGGAAATGTATCTACATCTAATGTGTAATAATTATATATTTTATTAAAAAATTTATTTTCTCCTTCAAATTTTTTTAATATTTCGTATATTTTATTTTCAATATTATCTATTTTTGACATATTTTATTTTTTTTATTTATTAAAATTTTTTAAAAAATCTTCAATTGTTTTATTATACATTTTTGTAATATTATTTTTATTTTCATTAACTGTATTAGTCATCCATGGATTTTTTTTGTGTACATATATTCAATATACTCTACTATTTTTAATAAATCAAGTTAGTCATCAATTTTTTAATACAGTTCTTTGGCTTGCTCTTAATAATCAAGTATCAACAGGAGTATTTTTTGATGATTCTCATTCTAAAAAAAATGTTATTCTTTTTATACTTTCTTTTTGTATTTTTTTTATATTATCACTATTTAATTTTTCTATTCTTTTTTTATGTTTTGGATTTATTTTAACTTCAATTCAAAAATCAAATTTTTTCATTTTTTTATTGTTTTACTAATGTAATTTTAATTTGTCATATACTTATTCATTCATGTTCTGAAAAATTTTGTATATTATATCTTTCTCATTTATATATAATATAATTTCATCTTTTTATTTCTTCTCATAAATTGCAAGTAAAAACATATTCTTCTCATAATTTATTTCCATCTATATTTTGTATTGTATCTGTATTTTGATTAAAATATCATTTTATTTTTCTATCAAAAACATAATTGCTTTTTTTATTTCCATTTTGATCTATTATATATTCTTTTTTGTAATAATCAACACTGTCTTTATAATGTTTTCTACTCATTTTTAATATGTTACTAATGTAAATCTTTTTAAAATTTCTTCAATATTACTTAAATTATTTATTCAATTATTATTTCAAGTTATATTTAATTCATTAGGACTAAAATATGTAACATTATCTCAATTAACTGTTTCGCTTTTTATAATTCATCAAGTTTCTATATTTTTTTTATTTTCTTTATAATTATTAAATAATAATACTGTATAATTTATTATAGCATTTTTTAATTCATTAGGAACTTTATTTACATCAATTAAATTTCCTGTTCAATCATCTTCTTTTTTTATAAAAAAAGTTTCTATATTATATCATACATAACTATTAAAATAATATAATGTATTATAATACATTTGTTTTATTAAATCATCTTCATCATTATTATTTTCTTTAATTCATAATAAAAATTTTATTTTATTTATATCTACTATCATTTTTTTATTTTTTTATAATATATTATGTATTATAAATATATATAATTATTTTTATATTTCAAGTATTTTTAACATCAAAAAAAGTAAGGCTTAACCTTACTTTTTTCTAATTTATTTAGTTTTTTTTGTTATAATTATTTATTAACACTTACAACAAAGAATTCAGGAATTATAACTCATCAAGTATGTCTTCAAGTAGCTAATAATGTTCTAACTCTTTTTGCTTGATCATCATTTATATACATACTTTCAATATCAAAATCTCTTCTTGTAATTTCAGCATATCATTTAGCAAAATTAGCTAATAATATACCTCTTGCATCTGCAACATCTGTAGCTGAATTTATTATAACTTTTTCATTATTTGTTCTAACATTTAGTTTATATCCTTTTAACATTTTGTTTTCTTTTGAAGCCGCTATTTCAGGATATAATTTATTTCAATTAACATCCCTTGCTCTTAATAATCTTGCATATTCATACTTTGAAACATAAAACTCTGCTTCACCTTCTGCATCAGCAGGTAATGCTAATATAATTCTATCTAATAAATCATCTAATTCTATATCAGTAAGACTTTCTAAACTATTTGCTCAAGTTTCAACTTCAGTTATTCTTGCATCTTCTAATACTCATACTCTATTTAAACCTACACCATCTCACATAAATATTTGAACATTTTTAAAATAAGCTTGACTTTCTGCAATATCTCTTACAATTATATTGTAAGTTTCTTCTACATCATCTAATAAGTTATTTTCAACTTTTACAGCAGTAACAGCATCATTTACAACAAAATCAATATCTTTTGTAGAACCTTTTGAAAAAGTAGGTGCATTTCAAGGAGCTACATATTGAGTTATACTTCAATTATCATAAGCTCTAATTGTTTTATTATTAGTAGAAGTAGTATATTCTCTAACTTTTATTGGTTGTAATTCTTTCATTCTTTGAAGAATTTCTAATGCAAATTCTTTTAAAACTAATTCTTTACCTTCTCAAGCATTTGTTTCATTTAAAAAATCATCTCAAACTATATTTATAGCGTCAGATAATTTTTCAGCTTTACCAGAGGCAACCATTTTAAATGCATCTGTTAGTATATTTTTTCTAATATTTTTATCAGAAACTTTATCATCTTTTGAAATATTTTGCTTTAATAATAAAATTTCATCTTTTAATGAATTTATAGAACTTTCTAATTCATTATTATTTTCTTTCACAAGGTTTTTTATTGTGTCTTCACTTTTTTTAGCAAATTCATCTGCTAATTTTGTAATATCCATATATTATATAGATTATAATATAAAATAGTGTTTTTAGAGAAACTTATAAAACTCTTTTAGAAAGATTAAGATTTATTAAGTTAGCAATCTCATCTTCACTATATATTATAGTGTTTTTTTGATTTTTTTCAAGTTTTTTTTCTATCTTGTTTTCTTTTTCTATATTTTTTTCATCTAATAATGTTATTATTTTATCTAATTTTTCTTCTAAAATAGATAGTTTATCTTGTTTTGTCTCCTTTTCATCTTCTTTTTTTTCTATTATTCATAATTCTTTCATTTTTTGTATATCTTTATTACTATATAATTCATCTATTTTTCTTGCATTTACATTTGCTGGTATAGCAACAAAACTAATCTCATATAAATATGTTTCTAAACATATTCTGTTGTCATACTCATCTGTTTTTTTTANACTATATCATAAACTTACAGTGCTTAAAAATCATTGTTCATATAAATCAGCAACCATTTTTCAAGTTTCAGTATTAGCAAAAATTCATTCAAAAATTATTTTGTCTTTTTCTTTAGTTATTTTTGTAACTTTACCTATAATATTTTCAACACTTGCTTGATGATTTAATAATACAATAGGATTTTTTAAATAATCACTTATATCTATACCATCTATAACTAATAATCTATCATTCCTATTTAAACTTTGATCTGCTCATACAACTTTAAATTTTTTAAAATTTTTATTATCATTTATTTTTGATATATAATCTTTTAAATCATCTTTAAATAATGCTTTAAAATTTTCATAATTAGTTTTTATTTCTTTATTCATTTTATTTTTTATTATAAAATAATATTTTTATACATTTAATGTATTTAATAATTGAATGGTAGCTGTTTGTTTTGTTCAAAAATTATATAATCATCTAAAATTTACTGATTGTATAACTACATCATCATTTCCTTCCATTATTTCATAAGATGTAAATCAAACTCTATGTAAAATAATACCTAAAAATGGATTTTTTGTTCAAGTTCAAATAGTTTTTTCTGTATCTTTAATTAAAAAACTTAAGGCTTTTTTTTCTGTGCTCATTACTAAATCCTTAACAACATTATCTTTATAATCAAATTCAATTGTTCAAGTAATATCAAAAGTTTTGTTTAGTATTTCAACAGGGCTTACATCTCATAAACTTCATCTTCTTTCTGTGTTTTTATTAAAATTTATTCTAAAAGATCTTAAATTCATAGGTTCAACATTTAATAATCATCAAATATTATTAGCTATTTTTAATATTCAAAACCTTGATAATAAATTATGATCTTTTTTAAAATTTGCAGTTAGTGTTTCTTCTGGTTCTCATTTTTTACTTTCTAATGTAATAATAACCTTTGTTATTTCTCATATTTCAGCTACTATTTCAAAAGATGAAATCATAGCTAATTTATATAACATTTTTTCAACAGGATTTATTTTTCAAATAACAAGAGATTTATGTGTGTTTGTTTCTAATAAACTAAAAGTATGTGTATAAGTACCATCTCAATTATCTGTAACTACTTTATCTCACATTAGTGCATATAAAAAAGATGTAATATTATTCATTTTTAAATTTCATTCTATTTTTCAAGATGCATATTCTTCTTTTTTATATACATCACTTCAAGCAACTATACTTCAAGATGATCAATTATCTTCACCTAATTCAAATTTATCTTGAAAATCACTATCTGTTTTTTCAAACCATGAAACTATATCTTGTTTAGTTCAAGCTCATCTTGTTCCTTCAACTCAAACTCAATAAAGAACTTTTCTACCTATAAAATTTTCACTCATTTTTATTTTGTTATTATATGTAAAATATTATGTATTATAAATATATATAATTATTTTAATATTTCAAGTTTTTATTTTTTTATATTAAAAAAATATATTAAAATCTTCTATGGTTCTATTATCTTCTTTTTCTTTTATATTAAACATAAAATACATCCTCATTGAAATACTATCTGCAAAATCTGGTGATTTTCCTAATAATTTTTTTATTTCATCTTTACTTATTACTCTTCTTTCTAATTTATCTAATGAATTTGTTCCTATTTTTTCTTTTATAAATGAAAGTTCATTTATAATATCTTCTTTATATCTTTGATCTTTAAAATATATATAATTATTTTTTATTGCCCAACTTAATTTAAAAAATACAGCACTTCTATCATTATAATATTTATCTTTTGTTAAATCTTTATCTATACCTTCTTTTTTTCTTACTTCTTCTTCTAATTTTTCTAAACTTTTTGCTCATCATTTAAATTTGACTGCTCATTCATAAAAATCAGTAAATCAATCACCAATTCAAGTGCTATCAATTATAACATTTTTTCTTTTTATTCAATATTGTTTTTCTAATTCTTCTAATCTTGACTTTAATTTTTTTTGATTTGTAATATCTTCTTTTTCAATATAAATAACTGTCAAACCTTGCCAAACAGTTATAATTGTTTTGTCCTTTCCTAATCATGATATATCAACACTCATATACATTTCTTTATCTCATATATCTTTTGTATTTTGTATAAAAGATTGAACTAAATCATCATAACTAAATAATATATTAGGATCATCATTATAATGCCAATTTCAATAATAATATATTTCTTTATATAATTTATTATCTGTGTTTCTATATAAATTTAAAACTTCATCATCCAAAAAATCATTATCCTCAGGTAATGCTTGTATAAATTTTTTATCTTGTTTTAGTATTCATTTTTCCCATGGTATAAAAAAATCTGTAAATAACCAATTAGTTCAAGGATTACAACTAAAATACATCTTTCCCCTTTTTTTCCATATTATTTTTTCTTTTCAATCTTCTAATACCTTTATTTTTTTATTTTGTCTCAATCTAAATCTTAAGGCAGATTTTGCTCAATAAACAACTTCTTGTGCTTCATCTATAAATATTCCTGTATATTGAAAAGATCATAATCTTTTAAATGTTTCATCAGAAGGTAAATTTTCTAATTCTCAATATCTTACAATAGATCAATTATTAAATTTTATAATTCAATCTTGTCTATTATGTAAAAAATCTTCAAATCAACAATTTAACATCAATTTTTCAAAATCTGCTATTGTAGATGTTCTAACATCTTTTAATACCCTTCTTCAAACAAACCAAGATGATCATATTAACATAATACTATTTAAAAAAACTATTAAACCTAACAAAAAAGATTTTCATCATCAAGCTCATCCTCAATATAAAATTTCTTCACTTGGATCTTCATCATCTTGAAATGCTCTAAATGCCTCTCTTTGTTTTTTATTTAAAAAAATATATTGTAATACTTTTCAATTTTTTCTAAATTCTAACATATCAAAATCAAGCAAAACTCAATATTTATTATATACTCACCCTAAAATTGTTAGTCAATTAGGGTTTTTCTTTACATTTTTATATTTTTTTAAATAAAAATCTATTTGTTTTTGTCTTTTTTCTTCTTGTTTCATTATAAAATTATATTAAAAATTATATCATATATAATTTTTCTTTTCAAGTAAAATTATCTTTAGTTTGGCTTCTAAATCATCTTTTGTTTTTACTCCATATAACTTCTCAAAATGGAAAATTATACTCACTTATAAATATTTTATATCACTTATTTTTTAATTGCAATATGTAATTATAAAATTTATAATGATCAAAATCATTATCTCAATATCAAAGAGTTCATTTATACGGAGGGTCACAATAAATTATACACTCATCTGGATTTGGTAATTTTACATCTCTATAGTCTTTATTGTTTATTGATATATTTTTAAATAAAAAATTATTTTCTAATTTTTCTAATCTTTCTAATCTTTCTAATCTTTCTAAATGTTCTAAATTTCCTAATCATTCTAAATGTTGTAATTTTTCTAATCTTTCTAATCTTTCTAATCTTTCTAAATGTTCTAATTTTCCTAATCATTCTAAATGTTGTAAGTTTTCTAATTTTTCTAATCTTTCTAATACTTTTAAGTTTTCTAATTTTTCTAATCTTTCTAAGTTTTTTATTTCTTTTAAGTTATTTATTAAATCAATATCTTTTTGGTTTTTATAATTTCATCTACTTTTTATTATTAAATCTAAATCAAAAGTTTTATAAAATTTTCTTATATTTTTTGAATTAGATCAAAATTTATATATTTTTTTATCTCTAATTGTTTTTTGTGCTAAAAATAATTCCCAATCATTATCATATAAAAAAATAGACCATTCTCATCAATATTTACTTATTCTACAAACATCATTATCATTCCATTCTTTTATATACTTCTTATATTCTTGTTCTGTTTTACTAAAAATAATTTTATGTGCTAATTTTTTTCTATATTCAAAGTTTTTTCAATACATATAAAAGTTTCTAGTATTTCAAAAACTCCATATAGTCAATATTAAATTTTCTTCTAATGTAATTTTTTTTCATTTTTTATATCTATTTAATATATTATTAAAATAATCTCTTGAAATCCATTTTGGTTTTAATTTTTTTATTAAATCATCATTTTGTACTCAAATAAATAAATCTACAATATTTTTATCAAATTCATTATATATAACATTTTTGAAAAAATATGTAGCATTAGCTGAAACAGATCATCATCCTCAAAATAAATCAACAAAAGTTAGTTTTTTGTGATCTGGAATCCTATTTGTTATTTCTCTCATTATATCAAAAACAATAGAGCTTTTATTTCAATGTCTTTGTACAAATCTTTTTAATTTTGGTTTTTTACTTATCATAAATTTAAAATATTATTTTAGTAATTAACTTAGCAATAAATTATATTTAATACATAATTAACTATTTATTTAAGTTTTTATTATTTTAGGTATATAATATCCTAAAAAGTATAAAAACTTCTTATAATGTAAATTTTTATATATATTTTTAAAATATTATAATTATTTATCCTTTTCTTTTTCTTTTGGAATTATCATAATACTAAAACCCTCTCATCATCATTCTACTTTTTGAATATTAGATGCTTCTCATAATTCTGTTTTTATAACAGAGTTTATATTTATTAGTTCTTGTGTAAGGTTTCAATTATAACCTTTTTTATCAACTAATTTTGTAATATTATCAACTCTATTTAATAAAGTTTCTAATATTTTAACTTTACCTTTTAATAAATTATTAACTGTAATTTTTAATTGTTCTTCAATAACTTTATCTGTTTCTTCTCTTTTTTCTTTTAATTTATTTTTTATATATTCTTTTTTTTCTTTAACCCATCATTTAGTTTTATTTAATGAATATTTAGTTATTCATTCTTTTTCTAAAAACAAAGAAAAAGTCATTTCGGGTGCTTGAAACCATTTTTCTTTTAAATAATCATAATTTATTCAGGTGTTTTTAGTTCCTTTTTTCTTTCAAGTCTTATTTTTTCACATAATATATTAGTTATGTTTTAATTTTTTTTTTGTAATTTATCTATTTTTTCTTTTAATTTTTTATATTTTATAGATCTTTCATTTAAGTTTTTTAATTCAATTTTTAATTTCATTATTTCTTTTCTATTATCTTTTTTAACTTTTTTTGCCATATTTTTTTTATTAAATTATAATTTACTTATATTAAAATATATGTATTCTTCATCTTTTTTTGTAATATCTTTTTTTACATTTAATTCATATATTAAATTATCATTTACTCATAATGCTGAAAATAATCAGTCTAAAAATGGTTTTAATCAATTGTCTATATCACTTCATTTTGAACTATATCAAAATACTATATCAACTTTTAATTTTAATCATTTTTCATTAAAATTTATATAATCAAAATAATTATTACTTGTTATATAATCAATATATCACTTTATTTCCTTATGATATTCTATCAAATCATAAGTCTTAGTTTTTTTTCATCTATATGATTTATTAACACTTAATGGTTTTATATATAATTTAGGCATATAATATAAATTATATTTTATTATATTATACCTGAAAATTTAATAATAACTTATTAGCATTATTATCAAATAAACAAGTATATATAAAATACCCGAAATGTACTACATAATATGTATTTTTTTATAAAAAAATACCCGAAATGTACTACATCTTTTTATTTTCTCTTTTTTAGTTTTTTTTGTTTTAAATTCATTATAAATCTATATAATCAAATTTCTATTAAATCTTTTATATCTCAAGCTGTTATATTTTTATTATAATCCTCTTCACTTGTATTAAATATTTTAAATCTTTCTATTTCTTTGTATATTTTGCTCATATTTATGTTTTTATCATCTAAAAATTCATTTATCTTGAAGTCTTCGAATGTTTTATAGTCTTTATTCCAAAAATCATCATGCAAATCTATTTTTCTATTAGTTATATCTTTATGTCTAATAACATTTTTTAATGGTATATTATATTTTTTCATTAAATATTTTACAAGTTTTCTAAGAGCTATTTTTTGTTCTTTTGTATATCATTTTCAAAATATATCACTAACAACTTCTATTCAAATAGAAATTGGATTATAATATCTAATTCAATTTAACATTTTATCTCATCAATCTCAAGCATGCCACAATATATCATCATCGCTTCAAGCTTTTCATATTTCTCAATTTTTTCATATTGTATAATGCCAACTAAATCATCTTCATTTCTCCAAATTATCCATATGGAAATCAAAAGATCATCAACCTGTATGATGTAATATTATATATTCTTTTTTATTTATTCAAGGACTTTTATTTTTTACATTTTTTATTATTCTATCAAATTTCATATTCTTTTTTTTATTATATTATATGGTATTCTATATAGGAATTGCACCTATATTTTCTGGGTACCGAGCTAATATTATTTTATACTTTGTTAAATAATATTGCTTTCCAACCAGATGTTTTACTAATTAAACTAATAGAATATACAATATTATTTAAGAAACACTAAAAACTTAAATAATATTGTATTATAAATATATATATTTTTATATTGATTTCAAGTATATTTTTATTATAAATAAAATAAAAAAAGAAGTATTATTCTACTTCTTTTTTTATTTTTTCTTTATTAAAG
>Ga0052835_100026_pt1 | contig 14884 bp, 8 predicted proteins | sample Wilsouwater61714_FD_53172 | JGI IMG/M metagenome (GOLD analysis project Ga0052835, IMG submission 53172) | Hot spring water microbial communities from Wilbur Hot Springs, California, USA - Wilbur source water - 6/17/14 | ecosystem: Environmental > Aquatic > Thermal springs > Unclassified ...
ACCAAGAGGCGAAAGAGAGTGGCTTAAAGACAAAAATCAACCTCATTGGACCCTTTACCTTCACCGCTCTTTCAAAACGAGTAGATGGAAAGGATTGCTTTGAGCTTTTTGAAAAAATTGTGAGTGTGTATGAGCAAATCATTACACAAATTAGCTCTCTTGATGAAGAGATAACCTTGCAAATTGAAGAGCCTATCTTTGTAACTGATAGGGTTTTGGAATTTAAAGATTTAATAGCGCCTGTATATGAAAAGCTGTGCAAAGAGGGGATTAAAATCAATGTTGTTACCTACTTTGAAAGGGCGAATGAAGCGGTAGAGGAGCTAGTAAAAACACCAATTGATGCGATTGGGCTTGATTTTGTTGAGGGGCCTAAAAATTTTGAGTCGCTAGATTTGATTGCAAAAAGCAACAAAACACTCATAGCAGGAGTAGTTGATGGCAGAAATATTTGGAGGCTAAATTATGAAAAGGGATTAAGCCTTCTTAGCTCCATTGCCTCAATCATTCCAAAAGAGCGGATATTGGTTGCAACCAGTTGTTCGCTGCTGCATCTTCCATATAGCTGCGAAGATGAAGATGGATTGCCACAAGGATTGAAGCAAAGACTTGCTTTTGCAAAGGAAAAGGTCGCTCAAACCGTGCTTTTGAGTAAACTCTTTTTAGGGGAAACTTTAAGCGAGGATGAGCAAAGAGAGTTAGAGGAGAATAAACTTCTTTTTAAAGCGCAACAAGAGGAGAATAAAAATAAAAAAACAAAAACTTTAGCAAGAATGGAGCGAGAAGGAGGTTTCGAAGAGAGAATAGCCATACAAAAAAAGAGGTTGAATCTACCAATTTTACCAACGACTACCATTGGATCATTTCCTCAAACAAAAGAGTTGCGCAAACATAGAGCTGATTTTAAAAATGGAATTATTTCTCAGCAGGAGTATGAAAGCTATATCGAAAAATATATTGATGAGGTGATAGCGCTGCAAGAGAGTTTGGGGCTTGATGTGTTGGTGCACGGTGAGCCTGAAAGAAATGATATGGTGGAGTATTTTGCACAAAAACTTAGTGGCTTTGCCTTTACAAAAAATGGATGGGTGCAAAGCTATGGTACAAGATGCGTTAAACCACCTATTATCTATGCTGATGTGCATAGAGCTGAGTCTTTGAGTGGGCGGTGGATTGAGTATGCACAAAGCAAAACGAAAAAATTTGTCAAAGGGATACTCACAGGACCAGTGACGATGATTCATTGGTCTTTTGTGCGAGATGATATAAAGATTGAGGAGGTGGCGCAGCAAATTGCTATAGCTATCAATGAAGAGGTTGATGAGTTGCAAAATGCAGGGATTGCCATCATCCAAGTGGATGAAGCAGCATTTAAAGAGGGCTATCCTTTGCGCAAAGAAAATATAAAATCATATGAAAAATGGGCGGTAGAGAGTTTTAAATTGTGCGTCAGCAGCGCCAAAAAAGAGACACAAATCCATACCCATATGTGCTATAGCAACTTTGATGAAATTATCAAAACAATAGAAGCGATGGATGCAGATGTGATCTCGATAGAAACAGCAAGAAGCGGTAATCGGCTGCTTCAAATCTTCAAAGAGGTTGGCTATAAGCAAGAGGTTGGTCTTGGGGTGTATGATATTCACTCGCCAAGAGTTCCAAGTGTAGATGAGTTAAAAGCACAAATCCAAAGCTTGCTTGAAGTGCTACCAAAGGAGCAACTATGGATTAATCCTGATTGTGGATTAAAAACCAGAGGCTTTGAGGAAGTGACTCAAAGTTTGAAAAATATGGTAGAAGCTACACAATCATTTCGGTAATTTCTGCAGTTTTCTGGGTAATCGGCAGCGATTACCCAGGTTGTGATAGAAACAAGAATGAAGCTATTGCGTCATTGAGAAACCTTTAGGTTGAAGCAATTTAGGAGTTGTGTAATCAAAAAAGATTGTTTGACTCGTGGATTGCCACGGAGCTGACGCTCCTCGCAATGACGGTTGGGGTGATTCTAGCACAACTTTTGTTTTTGTTCAAGAAACATAGTGCAAGAGCTTCTAATTACATCCCGCATATTTCAATACAACTTTTGTTTTTGTTCAAGCAAATTACCCCGCTTCGCTTGCAACGATGATTACTTTGTCATTGCGAACGAAGTGAAGCAATCCAGGGGTTGTGCAACAAAAAAGGTTGTTTAGTCTGTGGATTGCTTCGTCGCAAAGCTCCTCGCAATGACGGTTGGGGTGATTCTAGCACAACTTTTGTTTTTGTTCAAGTTTAGCGCATCTAAAATCACTCAAATACCAAGCAGAATTTCAATACAACTTTTGTTTTTGTTCAAGAAAAAAGAGATTTTGATATAAAAGGAAATAAACAAATTTCAATACAACTTTTGTTTTTGTTCAAGAGTCATCCATTCTAGGATTTTTTCCTAAGAAACGGATTTCAATACAACTTTTGTTTTTGTTCAAGAATGCAGGATTTGTTCAAGATGAAATTGGTATCACATTTCAATACAACTTTTGTTTTTGTTCAAGATAATTGTCCAATTTGAGGTAAAACTCCACCATCAGGTTTCAATACAACTTTTGTTTTTGTTCAAGTTTTAATTTCTAGAACACATTTTATTTTACATCCTAATTTCAATACAACTTTTGTTTTTGTTCAAGCCCGCCCCGCTTCACCTCCACTTGTGACTACTTTGTCATTGCGAACGAAGTGAAGCAATCCAGGGGTAATGCAACATAAAAAGGTTGTTTGACCCGTGGATTGTCACGGAGCTAACGCTCCTCGCAATGACGGTTGGGGTGATTCTAGCACAACTTTTGTTTTTGTTCAAGACACAAAGACAGCAACAGAGCGAAATAAAAACCTAATTTCAATACAACTTTTGTTTTTGTTCAAGATTTTAGGGGGTTTTAGAAGCATTTTTTTGAATGTATTTCAATACAACTTTTGTTTTTGTTCAAGTTTACAATGAATGTTCTATATTATCTTTTAGATAAAATTTCAATACAACTTTTGTTTTTGTTCAAGTATAATCTTCACTCGTTACGACTTTTATATAATCAATATTTCAATACAACTTTTGTTTTTGTTCAAGTAGATGTTAATTTAAATTTAGCTATAGAGCTAAGATTTCAATACAACTTTTGTTTTTGTTCAAGTTTCATATACTAAAGAATTAAAAAGAATAAATAGCATATTTCAATACAACTTTTGTTTTTGTTCAAGACACACAACTATTAACGCAAAAAATAGTTGAAACATTTCAATACAACTTTTGTTTTTGTTCAAGACCAGCCACACTTGCTTCATTCCATCGCACACCTAAATTTCAATACAACTTTTGTTTTTGTTCAAGGTTTGTTCAATGATTGATACAAACTCTTTATTACTTTATTTCAATACAACTTTTGTTTTTGTTCAAGGATACTTCTAGAAGTCTTTATATTAAGCAAAAGGAAATTTCAATACAACTTTTGTTTTTGTTCAAGTAATATTATATATCTCTCCAGTTATGCGAAGAGTTTGATTTCAATACAACTTTTGTTTTTGTTCAAGAAAGTATCTTGAAGATACTCAATTTGTAACAAATAGATTTCAATACAACTTTTGTTTTTGTTCAAGGTGTCTTCTTTGGTCGTATTCTGCGAACATCAACAAATTTCAATACAACTTTTGTTTTTGTTCAAGTTTAACGAAGAGCTTGAAGCAGAATGGAAAGAGATAGATTTCAATACAACTTTTGTTTTTGTTCAAGTTTAAATGCTTCACGCTTCGCTTTAAATCGTTTGTAAATTTCAATACAACTTTTGTTTTTGTTCAAGCAAAAAACAGCGTTGGGGCTTTGTTTAAAGCTTGTGTAATTTCAATACAACTTTTGTTTTTGTTCAAGAATATGACGGTTCTTTTTGTAATGTAGAGGATGTAGATTTCAATACAACTTTTGTTTTTGTTCAAGTTAGTGTTGGATTTACCGTCGTCGGAAAACCCGTCAAATTTCAATACAACTTTTGTTTTTGTTCAAGGTTGTAATACTTTTTTAGTGTTAGGACAGATAAAAAATTTCAATACAACTTTTGTTTTTGTTCAAGGAGTGTATTTATACCCATTAACCTTAAAATGTCCTGATTTCAATACAACTTTTGTTTTTGTTCAAGGGTGTTACACTACTAAAAATGAAACACCCTTTCGGGATTTCAATACAACTTTTGTTTTTGTTCAAGCAAACGATACGATTGAGTATGCTTACAGCATAATAAATTTCAATACAACTTTTGTTTTTGTTCAAGGATGACGAAATAGGGTTTTTTAACTATAAAATATACAATTTCAATACAACTTTTGTTTTTGTTCAAGCAACTGCTTAAGAGGGGGAGGGGTGCAAATGGGGCTAATTTCAATACAACTTTTGTTTTTGTTCAAGTCTGTGTTGTGTTCATCAAGTGCCATTTGGCTTAATTTCAATACAACTTTTGTTTTTGTTCAAGGTTTAAAGATTGCAACCGTTGAGGGGAGATTTGTAAAGATATTTCAATACAACTTTTGTTTTTGTTCAAGCAAGTCGTTCCAAACTAGTTGACATTGCTTGTAAATTATTTCAATACAACTTTTGTTTTTGTTCAAGAAAATAAGTATTTAATGTTGGAATATGATTTCAAATTTCAATACAACTTTTGTTTTTGTTCAAGAATATTTATTAAAATAGATATAAAAGGTGCAAAGGTATTTCAATACAACTTTTGTTTTTGTTCAAGCCCTTTTCAAAACTACTCCGCAGGGTGACAATTACGATTTCAATACAACTTTTGTTTTTGTTCAAGAAGAGTTGGAGAGCAGGTTCTTGTCATATTTCCTTAATTTCAATACAACTTTTGTTTTTGTTCAAGTTTTTGAAAAATGAACTTGGGCTTGAGCTTTCAAATTTCAATACAACTTTTGTTTTTGTTCAAGTCTATACCTCTACTTCCGAAGTAAGCAACGATCATAGATTTCAATACAACTTTTGTTTTTGTTCAAGTTTACAGAATTTCTGGGCAAAAGTATGTCGGAGCTATTTCAATACAACTTTTGTTTTTGTTCAAGTTTATAAGAACAAAAAAGGACACGGAGGGAAATTTAATTTCAATACAACTTTTGTTTTTGTTCAAGACGGAGCAATGCAATCAGGCTTCGCAGGTCAAGTATTTCAATACAACTTTTGTTTTTGTTCAAGAAAAAGGGCGGTTAGACTAAGCCCGATAAAAGAAAGCATTTCAATACAACTTTTGTTTTTGTTCAAGTCTATTTATTCCAAATTTCGTAAGCCGTCCTAAATTGAATTTCAATACAACTTTTGTTTTTGTTCAAGCGACCTTGCAATTGTTAATGATGACCTCTTTATTGTATTTCAATACAACTTTTGTTTTTGTTCAAGCGACCTTGCAATTGTTAATGATGACCTCTTTATTGTATTTCAATACAACTTTTGTTTTTGTTCAAGGCTTAGACAAAGGTATTTAGTATCTGTTGGAGCTAGATTTCAATACAACTTTTGTTTTTGTTCAAGGTAGCTCTCGCCCGTCGTAGTATCTGTGTAGATGAAATTTCAATACAACTTTTGTTTTTGTTCAAGCATATAACGACCACTTAGGTTACCCTACAATTGGATAATTTCAATACAACTTTTGTTTTTGTTCAAGTTTTGTTTGTTTGCTAAGATCCAACCTATAAAAAAATTTCAATACAACTTTTGTTTTTGTTCAAGTTGTTTCAAACACGCAGGAGATAACAATATGAGCTAATTTCAATACAACTTTTGTTTTTGTTCAAGTCTTGTCGTGCAAACAAATCCACATAAGCACTGTATTATTTCAATACAACTTTTGTTTTTGTTCAAGCAAACTCTACAACATTATCAAGGCTAACACCTTGTGATTTCAATACAACTTTTGTTTTTGTTCAAGGCTTCTGCGTCCCCATGACTGTCGCTTGGCTGAGCGATTTCAATACAACTTTTGTTTTTGTTCAAGTGATGCACTTATTTGGTGAGACCTTTGAATATAAGATTTCAATACAACTTTTGTTTTTGTTCAAGCCTGTAGAGAAAAATTTCATAGGCTCCAAGCGTATAATTTCAATACAACTTTTGTTTTTGTTCAAGGTAGCTCTCGCCCGTCGCTATATCTGTGTAGATAAAATTTCAATACAACTTTTGTTTTTGTTCAAGCCGTAAATTGCTATATTATCAAAACAAATATAATCAATTTCAATACAACTTTTGTTTTTGTTCAAGTGCTCCTTTTCTCGGAGCATAGGGTCGTTAAGCTCTATTTCAATACAACTTTTGTTTTTGTTCAAGTCCCACTCCCAAGCATTGCGGTACTCTCTATTGGTATTTCAATACAACTTTTGTTTTTGTTCAAGATATGCACTATATCGACAGCCGCGATATAGTGAGTAATTTCAATACAACTTTTGTTTTTGTTCAAGAAATTTTTGTTTTGTTATCTCTCTAAAAATAACATATTTCAATACAACTTTTGTTTTTGTTCAAGTGAATTTAAAAAATGTTTTTAATAATCTATTATTTGATTTCAATACAACTTTTGTTTTTGTTCAAGTGTTTTTAATAATCTATTATTTGAAGGGGGTGAAGTAATTTCAATACAACTTTTGTTTTTGTTCAAGGACAAGCGAGAGCGCGTCAGGAAGTAATAAGCCTATTTCAATACAACTTTTGTTTTTGTTCAAGTGACGCAAAATTTCTGAACAAAATAGGAGTATTAAAATTTCAATACAACTTTTGTTTTTGTTCAAGAAAATACGATATTTGAAAAATTCGTTATAATATAAATTTCAATACAACTTTTGTTTTTGTTCAAGAAAATACGATATTTGAAAAATTCGTTATAATATAAATTTCAATACAACTTTTGTTTTTGTTCAAGCATGACACTTACAAAACAATACAAAGATACGATTTATTTCAATACAACTTTTGTTTTTGTTCAAGTTTCCCCCTCTTCTTATCTTGATACATATAGAAATAAATTTCAATACAACTTTTGTTTTTGTTCAAGATTTTATTTTCCTTTTGTGTTGTAGTTTTTCTTATATTTCAATACAACTTTTGTTTTTGTTCAAGTCTGAAGATTGCGATATTTACATATTTAGAATCTCTGATTTCAATACAACTTTTGTTTTTGTTCAAGGAAGCTCAGTCCTTAGCAGTATGGGCATCTAATTGTATTTCAATACAACTTTTGTTTTTGTTCAAGACGGTTATTTTGGGGGCATTATACCTAAAAATCCCTAGATAGAGACATCTTTCCAACCATTTTAATTTTAACAATAAAATGTGAAAGAACCTCTTAAATGCCGTATTTTAGCATATTTTTACTCATTTTGTAAAATTTGTGGTTGGAAATTTAGATAAAGATTGATTCACTCTCTTTGTCGTTCTTGCCGATGGTTTGTTCTACAAAACTTCCACTGTTTTGCACTTTGATTATTGTCACAAAATCCAGTTCTTCATCGATTACTTTTTTGAGCTCATAAGCAAGCTTTTTTTGGTTTGCTGGAGAGATATTTCCTCGAAAGACTGATTTTTGGTGGTGCTTGAGGTATTTTTTGCAAATCTTAAACACCTTTGCCACACGGTATTTTCCCTTGTCGCNAAACTCATCAGCAATATCATAAAACAAAAAGATATAGTTGTGATTTTGTAACTTTTTCATTGTTTCTCTTTGAGCAAAAAGGGCATAAACTCTTTGCCCTCTATGATAGCTTTTATTAGCTTATATCCATCAAGTTTCAAGGCATTTTTGTAGCTTGTCTTTCGCTTGAGCTTTGGATGCATAAAGGTTTCATTGAGCCTTGTTTCGTAAGCATCGATAAAAATTTTTTTGCCCGTTTCATTAAGTAGGCAGTAGTTGAGTTTGCTATCAAAATGTTTTGTTACTTGCAGCTTTTTGCGTCCTACAAGATCAAAGATTGTTTTATAGACGATGATGGGTTTAAACGCTTCGCTGATATCTAGGCTGAGGCTAAATCTTCCTTCACTAGGCGAGTGCAAAAAACTGATAGCTTGGTTGAGGTGTGTTTGATAGAGTGCTGAGATGGTTTTGGTATAGAGTAAGCTATTGCCAAAGCTTACTAAAGCGTTCATTGGGTTGCTAGGAGGGCGTTTGACCCTTTTGTTCATCAAAAATTCTTTTGGCAAAAAGTGCTCAAAACTATCATAAAATCGATGCCAGATCTGCCCCTCAATAAAGAGTAACTGCGATATGCTCAACTCCTTTTTTAGTAGCTGTTCTTGGGTTTTGAGCCAATCCAAAAAGGGTTTAACCCCCTCTTTGCCGTGACGGTAGTAGTGATAGATGGTGTAGTGGATATTTTGTGCGATTGCTTTGATAATCGCTTTTGCGATGGTGATTCTCTTTTCTATGTGGGCTTGGCTTTGTTTGATGCTCAAATCTCCGCTGATGAGTTGCTCTTTAGGATAAAAAGTGCCACTATAATTACCATGATAATTAAACAAATGTAGCGTAATCCCTGCTTTGCTTATGAAATCTAAGAATTTAGTATTGAAACTTATTTCATTCATACAGTAAAGCTCTCTGGTGTCTTGGATGGGGATGTAGAAGTTTCCTTTTTCATTGGAAAATGCGATTGAGTTATCTTTGCGTTTGAGTTCGCCCATGCTAAAGATATAGCGTGTGTGGTTTTTTGCCATTATTTATCCTCTTTTTTAAAGCTTTTATTTTTTTTCAAATAAAGCAGTATTCATAATACGCACACTTTTTGCATTTGCTCTCTAGCTTTGGCGGTGGTGGAGTAGGGCGGTTGATAAGCGTTTGGATCTGCTCTAAAACTTGCAGTAACTCCTTTTCATTTTCATCTGTTAGGTCGACATAGTGTACCTTTTTGTCCTGCTTGTTTTTTTCAATAAACTCAATCTTCCCCCTTTTTTCTATCCCTTTTTGCTTAATTATATAGAGGTACAAAAGCACTTGCCACTTGACCGCCTCTGGGTCGCTATCGCTTTTTTTAACCTCCACTAAATAATCTTTCGTGATTTTATCTATTTTGACATTGTCAATACTTATTTCAGCGTTTTTGCTTTGCTCCTCATTAATCTCATGGAGCACCCTGCCAATTCGCACATCTTCACTGTTGTCTTCGAGGTTGATGCGGTTGGCATAGAGCCATAGTTTGGTTTTGCAGATGAAATAGTAGGATATGATAGTGCCATTGGTTGTCACTTATTCTCCCAGCTCTATTAAACCGTTCTCTTGGGTTTGGTCTAAAATGCCCTCGTCAAAAGAATACTTCAAAGTTAAAACTTTATAGAAAGTATCAAATTCCGTTTCATATAAATATTCTTTTTCGTAATATATTGGTAGGGATATTGTATATTCATATGAAGTTCGCCCCTCCATATAATCATCATAAAGTAAATAATCAATTTTTGGAGAGTCAATATCTCTTAAATCATAGTTATCTTGAGATTTACAAATTCCTGATAATTTTTTTATTGTTTCATCATATTTTTTATATGCTTTGTCAAAATTTCTTGAAATTTCATTAGTAATACTTTTGTCATTTTTAAAAAGTTGGTCATAAACGATATTTAGCCAATTTACATATTCTTCTAACTCAAAATATCCATTCTGAACAACTTCAAAAGTTAAATCCAAAAGATATGGATTTTTATATGGGAATGATTTTGAATATTTGTAGATATAAATTTCACCTTTTTTATTTTCATTTTTTTTACGATTGACCCTCCCAAATCTCTGTATTAAACTATCTATTGGGGCATTGTCTGTAAACATTACATCAAAGTCAATATCAAGTGAAATTTCCACAATTTGTGTAGCAACAAGAATAAAAGGTTTATTTGACTTTAATTTTTCAAAAATTAACTCCTCTTTTTTTTGTTTATCAATTTTTTTGAATGTTGAGTGGTAGAGTACAATCTCTTCATTATCCAAAGAAAACTTATCTTTTAAATATTTATAGGTATCAGTTGCACTGTTGATAGTATTTCTAATGATGAGTATATTTTTTGATTCTTTGAATTTTTTAAAAATGAAATCAAAATCATCGTCTAACTCATAATCTCTTTTTATAATTTCATTTGCTTTTTTCTTAAATAAATTTTTTTCAGTAATAACAGGATAATTTTGTACATTGAGTAACTTTTTGATTTCATTTGGTATGGATGCACTCATCAAGCATACTTTTACATTAAACTCCTTGCAAAGCTCTAAGAATCGTTTTAAAAATCCCATCAATTTAAAATCATAAGAATGAACTTCATCAATGATGATTACTGAATTGAGAAAGTTTTTAGTTGCGATATTAAAGCGTCCAACATTAATAAAATACTTCAGTAATGAATCTATGGTAGAAACTGTTACTGGTTTATTGAAACTTTTACTAACTAAAAAATTACTACCAAACAGTTCATCGACAACCCCATTATCTCTTTCATACTCTTTTTCTAAAAATATTTTTGCATTTGAGTGAATCAATCCGCATTCGCTTTTATCAAAAAAGCTTTGGATTCTTTCATAGAGCTTATTGGATGTAGTTTGTGTTGGCAGTGTATAGATTATTTTTGTATTTTTATTCGATATATTTCTAATCGCCCACAGTAAAGAACCTTCTGTTTTTCCCTCACCAGTTGGAATCTCAACTAAAACACTTTGTGAGGAGTTTGATAGTTCATTTTGAAAATCTCTCAATTTATCAAAGGTTAAATGTGCAATAAAATTTTTCTTTAAAGGAATAGATTGAAATGTTGTAATTGGTGCAGTTTGGTTGAATCTCGCACTAGCAATCCAATCAGCAGTAGTTAAAATACCTGATACATAACTATATAAAACTCTTAATTTATCGGTTTGTTTAATTTTTTTTAAATAGTCCTCTATATATCCAATTTCACTTTTTATACTATTTGAGATTTTAAATTCAAAATCATAACTACACTCCTTTGCAAACATCTTTTTGTACAAAGTTTTGTAATTTTGAAAAAACTCTTTTGCCTCATCGAAAAAGCTAAAACTTGATGAATTTGGAGTATATGGCATGAAAGAGTGATGAGTTAGCACAACTATTAATAAAAGATTGATATAAATATCATCATCTTCTACAAATTCAAAATCTTGGATGCTCTCTAGTACACTTGCCGAATACATTGCATGATAAGATTGCGATCCATTTTTGATTGTATTTTGAAATTCAACAGTTGCTTTACCTACATCGTGAAAATAAGCACTAAAAAATATCAAATCTTTAATTTTTTCTGCACTCCAACCAGAGATATGAGCAACTTTTTGAAGTGTTTTATCATCAATTTGTTTTAGTGCTTCCTCTACAACCCATAAAGTATGCTCTTGTAGAGTTTGGTATTTATCCTCTTGTTTTTTAGCTAATATTTCCATCAGTAAAAAACCATCCTATTGCCATTTTCTATATCCATATAGCTTAAAACCTCCTCAATTTGAACATTACAATTGATATACTCAACTTGTGGATATTCCTTAGTAACCTCTTTTGAAATTCTATTTTCTTTTTTATCAAAAGCGATAAATTTTATGGGTGTTATGCTTGGAGTAGGTAGTTCAATAGGTTTATTTGCCTCTTTGATAAATGCTTTGTATCTATAACCCTTATTTAAAAATACAGAATTTATCTCATTTGTGTCATTTGGTTTTATAGCTTCACTTGCATCTTTTACATTTTTGATAATCACAAGCTCATCATCAAGCCCCAGAGATGGAATATTTTTTGGATTTTTTAGAGAGTTAAAAATATCATCAAAAAGTGTTTGCTCTTTTATGTAAACATAAACGGTGTATTTTGATAAAAAGAGCTTATCTCTTCTCATTACACTTTTTCCCATATTCTTTTTTTCTAAAGTTTTATAACTCCACAAATCCTTAGTTTTGCCGTTAATTTTATCTATCACAACAGAAACATCAATGAGCTCTTTATCAAGTATCTTAAAAAAATCTTTTTGTGGCTTTAATGAAATATTGCAAAGCATCCCAATTATCGTTGTTTTTGGTGGAGCCAAAAAGGTCTTATGATAGGTTCTAAAAAAGGGGATTCTAAATGAGTTTAGTAATCCCTCTAATTCAAATCTTATAACCTTCATTTTCTTGCTTTATATTATACTATTTTTGTACATATCAATAGCCTGCGCAACAGTTACGATATTTTTAAACTCATCTCGTATGGCTTGCTCATTTGCAAAAATTCCTCTTGTTATTCCTATCGTATATTGCTCGGGTGCATTATCTTCTAAAGCCTCTTTGATATTTTCAATATTTATATTGCCATCACTATCAACACTAAGAGCATTAAGCAGAAATGGATTTCCTGTTTTTTGTTTTGAGATAATTAGAAATTTTGGTGAAATATCTTCAAGATTTCTTGCTTGTTTTGCTCCACCATTGAGTAACTTAATTGCATCAAGCAATACATTTAATCTTTGATTTTTTTCTTCATTGTTTAAAATGGATTTAACTTCATAAGTATACTCATTTATATCATTTCCAATATGAGAAGTATTTATCATAATGTTACCTCTCATAAAATTTAATGTATCAATTTCTACTAGAACGATATTTCCACTTTTTTCACTTTCATCTTCTGTTTTTTGTTTTCGTGTAAGGTAATCATATTCACCTTTATAAGGTAGCATTGAAACTAGTGGACTAACCTTTACAGGCGACCATCTTCTACCACTCTTTGGTAGCATAAAACCAAATAGGTCTAAGTCGCAAACAGCTTTGAACATCTTCTCTTTTTGTTTCTCATCAATTTTTTGATTTAAACTCTTAAATTCTCCATCTTCATTTATTGTAGGATTACCATCTTTATCTACACTACTTATTGTTTCTCCAAGTTGCATAAGTGTCTCTTTGAGGTATCTTCGCAGAGCTTGACCTGACACATAAGCAAACTCATCTCCCTTTGCATTTGAAATCTTTTTCATGATGGTAACATTTCCATCAATACCTTCACCACCATTTAGTGATGCTATATTTACTTTTGTGATATAAGCGATATTTAAAAACATTTTGATTCCTTTTTATGTATTTTGATGATTTATTATATAATCGATAGATTTAAATTTATCTATTGCATAAATAGCAATATAATCTCTTGCTATTTCCCAATTTTGCTCTGCCGTTTCTAAAATGTTTTCTAATGATTTATTGAATTCATTAGTAAATCTTGCATCCTTTGTGCGTTTAAGGCTTGCAAACTTCAAATCTTTAAAGTATGAAACTAATTGCTTATAGTTTTTGACATTTCGTAATTTAAAGAGTAAATTTTTGTCATTTGTTACTGCGCAAAAATGACCTATACCATCGCCTACTATCTTTGAATCTTGATGAATGCTCATATCTTTACCTCCTAGTATCTGTTTTAAATAACTTTGTTCAAGCTCAAATAGCAATCCTCCAAAACCTTTTGATTTATTTTTTAAAATATTAAAACTAGCTAAGTAATATTCTTTTCTTAAATTCTCAAAGTTTAATAGTTTTTGACACCAATATTGCAAATGTAAATTAACCTCCTTTTTTCCTTGCGATAATGAAAATGTAACTAATACATCTCCTAAATATTTGAATAAATTATTCTCTTTTAAGAATTGAAAAAATTGAATCAACTGATAAGCTCTTGTATATTCACCCAATGATGTTTTAAATGTTCCATCATCAGTATAAATGACAAAACTTAAGTATTGCAAAGTATCAAAAAGTTCCTTGTATCTTTCTTTTCTTCTTTCATTAGCCTGTTCGTACCTCTGTTCAATATGGTGCATCACTGAAAATAGATACATAAAAAACTTCAGTTCAAACTCTTCGGCGCTTTTGGATATATAAAAATTTTTATTCAATATCTCATCATTTTTTAAAATTGAATAAAAATCAATATTGGTTGGTATCTCCTTGACTTTATTTGTTTTTTCATCTCTAACTGCAATTTTTTCATCACTAATTTGTAAAGATTCTTTAAACTTATTCAAAGCAACTAAATTGGACGAATTTGGATAGATAAAGTAAGAAAAATTGTAAAATCTTTTAATTCTTCCCCCAAACCAATAAATTAGCGCATCCCACTTATCTAGTTTATAGTTTTTTGGGGGCTTGAGCATATCATGAAAAGAGTTTTGTCCATCCTCAAAAGAGTGAATTTTTGAATCAATAGATAAAACATTACTATTTACAAAATATTTGCTAAACCTTTCAATTGCTTCATCAAGTGTTATTGCAATAACAACTTCATTCTTTCTATTTGGAACTCTCAATTTACCATCTGGTTCTCTTTCAGGTTTAAGATTTGCTCTTTGGCAAAAATCTAGATAAAGCTTTTCTACTTCTTTTCGTGATAATCCGAAATCAGAAATTTTTTTATAAAGGTAAATGCCATTTCGTAAATCATTTTTTTGACCACCTTTTGTATCAAATTTTTTATCTTTTATAAAATCCATTTTTATTTCATCAAAATACCACCTATCATTATTTGTCTGAAAAACTATTTTGTTATCTTTTAAAAATGCTTTAAAAATTTCATAATAGATATCATCTAATCTTTGTGCTTCTATTTTTAAAAGGAGCTCATTTTGATTTAACTCATACTCTAACTCAAAATTCCTCTCTTTTAAAAATTGGTACAAGTTCACTATTCCATTGTTGAAATAAAAGTCTCTTGAGCCAAATTTTTTAGTCACCATTTCATTTTCTCTCTCAAATAAACTTCTTTGTTTCATCTTTCTCCTCTTCCTACACAAAACCCAGCTCCAAAGCTACTTTTTTCGCCCAACCCAACACCTAGACTCAAAAACGCTAGCTTTTGACTGGTTTCATCTTCATTTGGCACT
>Ga0052835_100028_pt1 | contig 14564 bp, 11 predicted proteins | sample Wilsouwater61714_FD_53172 | JGI IMG/M metagenome (GOLD analysis project Ga0052835, IMG submission 53172) | Hot spring water microbial communities from Wilbur Hot Springs, California, USA - Wilbur source water - 6/17/14 | ecosystem: Environmental > Aquatic > Thermal springs > Unclassified ...
TCTTGAAACTCTTTTAAATAACCATTTTTTCGCAACCAATTTAATAGTTCATCCAAGATATATCCTTTTTGTTTTGATTATACCTAGATAGTTTTAATATGTGAAGAGAAAAAGCTGAGGTTTTAATGAGTTGATAAAAAAAGTAGTTTAATTAAGTCATTTCTTACTTTGAAAAACTCACTGCTGCTTTAATTGCATTGATATAGCTTGTAATACTAGCTTTATTTTTGTATGCAATATCAAACGCTGTGCCATGATCAACTGAAGTTCTAATAATGGGTAGATTAAGAGTTACATTGATACTCTCTTCAAAATAAAGCGCCTTAAGTGCAATCAATCCTTGATCGTGATAGATTGCTACAAAATATTTATATTTTTCTCTCATCGAAGCTGTAAATGCAGCATCGGGTATAAAGGGACCATCAAAAATATTTTGTTTTAATTTTTTATTTGCCTTTTGGATTGCTTTGGAGATTTTTTTCTCTTCGCTGCCAAGCACGCCACCATCTCCTGCATGTGGGTTTAACCCAAGCATGGCAACACTTGAAGCCCTTGTACAGTTATAAAAGTTTTGCAAAAACTTGCTTAAAGGGTTGGTTTTAACTTGCTTTGCCACATCTTTTAAAGGAATATGCTCCAAGTAAAGCGCTACAAACATATGCTCACACCCAAGCATCATAATTGCTTGGTTGCCAAAAAAATATCGCAACACATCGGTATGTCCTTTGTATTTTATTCCTGCCTTTGCCCATGCTTGCTTATGAATGGGTAGTGTCGTGATGGCATCAACTTTTTTCTCTTTTGCTAACGCAATTGCTTTGATAAAGCTTTTATAAGAGTACTTTCCACTTTTTTTACATATTTTGCCAGGTTTTATAGGGACACTGCCGCCAACTTTTACCATTTCAAAATCATTTGGCACTTGCATATTTAGCAATCTTGCGCCCTCTTGCAAAAGCTTTTCATCAACACAATAGAGCGGCTGACACAGTTTTTTAACTTCACTGTGGGCTTTGAGTGCAATCTCTAAGCCAANTCCATTTAAATCCCCAATGCTTATTGCTATTTTTTTCATCTACTAACCAACTTTTTCATATCCTCNATNGCTTTTTGTAGCCCTGTAAAGATGCTTCGAGCGATAATGCTTTGACCAATATTTAACTCCTCAATTTGAGNTATCTTTNCAATATCTATAACATTTTGATAGTTTAGTCCATGCCCCGCTGCCACTTTTAAGCCTTGTTGCTTTGCCAATTGGGCGCTACATCTTATCTTTTCTATTTCAGCACTAAGCATAGCTCGCAGTTGTGTTTTTGAAAGTTCAAGCTCTTTGATGCTATAAATAGTTTTTGAAAGATTTGAGTAAAGCATCTGATAGAGGTTTGCATAATGCCCCGTATGCAACTCAATCCACTCCACACCAAGCTGATGTGAAAGCTCAATCGCTTCAGTGGTTGGATCGATAAAAAGCGAAACTTCAATCCCCTCTTGTTGAAAGCTCTTTACTACCTCTTGTAATTTTTTAAAGTTTGCCTTCAAATCAAGTCCACCCTCAGTTGTAACCTCCTCTCTTTTTTCTGGCACTAATGTTGCACGATGAGGCTTTAACTCTTTTACAATCTTTACAATTGCTTCATCTATGCTGCACTCTAAATTAACTGGCAAATGTGAAAGATTGATAATTTGTTTTACATCTTCATCATTGATGTGGCGCCGATCCTCTCTTAAATGGATTGTTACCTGATCAGCTCCCGCTAAGCGCAAAATCCCCAGTGCATCAATTGGATCTGGGTCATTCACTCGCCGTGCATTTCTTAAAACCGCAATGTGATCGATATTTACCCCAAGAAGCATCTAAATACCTTTTATACAAAGATCGATATCTCTACCTACCACGCGAGAGATTTTTTTTTGGTGGTGTTTAAGTAACAAATAGCTTTCTTTATCTTTAACAATAAGTGCATCAATATTATTATCAATCGCTTCAAGCAACACCTCGCCCGCAATCTTGTAAGCAAAATTTTTATCATACTTCAATGCCTCTATTGCCATGGGCTGCGATAGCTCTTTTTTATGCTGTATCTTTTTTGGAGAAGGCTCATCTTTTGTCTTTAGTTTTAGCTCTTTTTCTTTGATGATTCCAAGCTGCACCGCTCTTGCTTTTGCATATTGATAGTTTTGCTCTAAAGTGTCATCATAATGAAGCATTCTATTTTTGCTACTGACATAGTATTGCAAACCGCTAAATTGATCAAAGGCATACTCAAGCAGCTCTCTTTCATCTCGTCTATTTTTTTGCAACAGATCCTTTATTACTGCCAAAACTGCATCTCCAACATAATCTCGGTTATATTTAAGCGAGATTGATGCATAGTAGTGCAACTTATGGTCATAGTAGTTTTGCTTATCTTCATCATCCATAAATTTTGCAATAGGCTCCATCTTTTGTTTGAAATCATCATCATTAATTTGCAAATCCTTCATCACTCTTAGTTTTGAGATTGGTTCGATGGTAAGTTCTGAACCAAACTTTTCATGTACAACCTCTATAGGGGTATTTACGGGCATAGATATTCCATTAACAACAACTAGATCACTGATTGCAATTGCATCATCTACTGCTTGAAGTAAGCCTCGCACATCTTTTACTTTGGTTTTTAAGCTATATCGCTTATAATANGGCAAATAATCAGTTTTATAGTCAAACCGAAAGATTGAAAGTTCATATCTCATAGGACTGCCTTGAAGTTTTTAAAAATTATAGTAAATATATTACACAAAAGAAAATTAAATTTAGATGATGTGGGTTACTATGGATAAAGAAAAATTTTTCATTAGTCGCTTTGGTAACAAACATATTGGAGATGATGCAGCAGTAGTTGGCAACTACCTGTATAGCAATGATGCTTTTTTTGAAGATATACATTTTAAAAAGCAGTGGATGAGTTACAAACAAATTGCAATAAAATCGATGCTAGTAAATATAAGCGACGCAATTTCGATGAATGCAAAACCTTTATATGTTTTACTTACTGTTGCAATTCCACAAAAGATGAGTTATTACGATTTGTGTGAGCTAAGCGATGGATTTAAGGAGGTTGCTGCTGCATATGGATGTGAAATCATTGGCGGTGATACAATCAAAGGTGATAAATTACAAATCTCTATCACAGTAGTATCCTATTCAAAAAACCCCTTAACAAGAAAGGGATTAAAGCACAATGATTTGGTTGCTTTTACGGGAAACCTTGGGAGAAGCAAAAAAGGGTTAGAAAAACTTCTCAAAGGGGGGAAGCTTCCTTCAAACCACCGCTTTATGAAGCCCAATTTAAGAAGTGGTTTTATCTATGATAGCTCTAAATACCTTCGCTGTGGGATGGATATAAGTGATGGATTGTGGAGTGATTTTGATAAGATGCTTCAAATAAATTGCAAGGGTTTTCAACTTTTGCAAAATATACCTCAAAATCAAGCTCTCAGTGGAGAGGAGTATGAAATGCTCATTGCTTTTAGTCCCAAAAATAAAGCAAAAATTTTCAATTTGGCAAAAAAACATAGAGTCAAGCTCACAATCTTTGCCAAAATCACACAAACAAAAAGAAGACTCAAATACAAATCTCACCACTTTTAAGGAAAAACAATGCCAAGGATTTATCCACTTAACCATACAAAGATGAACTTTTATTTCAAGCAATCCCCTAGTGATTTTGTTGTCAAAGAGCAAAATCTCTATCCATTTAGTGGTGAAGGAGAGCATAGGGTTTATTTCATTCGCAAAAAAAATTTAACTACTTGGGATTTAATAAATATCATCGCAAAGCATCTAAAAATCAAAAGCAAAGAGATTGGATATGCTGGGCTTAAAGATAAAAATGGCTTAACCTATCAATATATTTCGCTGCATAAAGTCTATGATGAAGCGATGCAAAAACTCAATCATCCTCATATCAAAATAATAAAATCTTTCACTCATAGCAATAAATTAAAAATTGGGCACTTAAAGGGAAATAGCTTTTTTATTCGCCTCAAAAGAGTAAACCCATTAGAGGCTAAAATCATTACAGATGTTATCAAGTGGATTAAACAACATGGTATGCCAAATTACTTTGGGCATCAACGATTTAGCAAAGGAAATATCGAAAAAGCTAAAGCGATGATAGGGGGAAAACTGCAGATTCGCGATAAAAAAGAGAAAAGATTTCTACTTAATGCTTACCAAAGCGAACAATTTAACCAATGGCTAGCAAAAAGAATCGAAATATCAAAACTTGTTGATGAGTTTTCATCCAAAGAGTTAAAACAGCTGCTTCCTTTTGAATTGGAAACAATCCAAAAACTACAAAAACAAACCCAGTTTTTTAAGCTTTTAGAAGGTGATTTGATGATGCACTACCCTTATGGCAAAGTGTTTGAACTTGATTTTATAGAGCGGTTTATTAAAAAGGAGATTACCCCAACAGGACCGCTTTTTGGCAAAAAGATGACTCGCCCAACAAAAGATGCACTTAGGATAGAAAAAATATTTGAAAGTGCAATACCAGCAAATGGATCGAGGCGTTATGCATGGATATTTCCAACCATCATCGACACTTGCTACAAAGAGGAAGAGGAGCATTTTGAAATCAACCTTGAGCTTCCTAAGGGATCTTATGCAACGGTCTTTATAGAGATGATAAGAAATGCAGAGATTGAAGTTTATTGATTGTATGTTTCAAGTAATCTGTTGGAGAAGTTAAAGTTTGAAAGGAAGTTTATTCAAAGGTGTTTTATAAGCAAACCTAAGCCTACAATTGAACATTAAGCGTAAGATATTTAAGCTTGACAAAGCTATACTCAATCTGTATAATTTCATTAGCAAATTCTAATCATAACTGCTAAATTTATAACAAAAAAGGGAGATTTATGGCAAAACATAGTTTTGAAACAGAGGTAAATCAATTACTTTACTTGATGATTCACTCACTCTATTCTAATAAAGAGATATTTTTACGAGAGCTGATTTCTAATGCAAGTGATGCACTCGATAAATTAAAACTTAAGACTTTAACTGATGAAAATTTCAAATCGATTGAGTTTTCTCCACGAATTGATATCGCTATCGACAAAGAGAAAAAAACTCTTACCATTAGTGATAATGGTATTGGAATGAATGAGGAGGATTTAAAAACAAATCTTGGGACAATTGCAAAAAGTGGTACAAAATCATTTCTCGAGCAACTAAGTGGTGATGTAAAAAAAGATTCAAATCTCATTGGACAGTTTGGTGTTGGATTTTACTCAGCATTTATGGTGGCAGACAAGGTAGAGGTCGTAACTAAAAAAGCGGGCGAAGACAGGGCATATAAGTGGATCAGTGAAGGAAAAGGTGAATATGAAATCGAAGAGGCAAGCAAGAAGACACAAGGAACTTCAATCACACTCTACTTAAAAGACGATGAATTTACTGATAGATTTAGAATTGAGTCAATCATTTCAAAATACTCCAACCATGTCCCATTTCCAATCTATTCAACCAAAGAGGAAGAGGTAAAAGAGGGTGATAAGAAAAAAACAGAGCTAAAAGAGTATCAGCTCAATAAAGCAACAGCTATTTGGAGGATGAATAAATCTGAAGTTACAAAAGAGGAGTACCAAGAGTTTTATAAGCAAATTTCACATGATAGCAATGAGCCCTTTTTTTATATCCACACAAATGCTGAAGGTACGCTTGAGTACAGCACACTCTTTTACATCCCCAAAAAAGCACCATTTGATCTCTTTCGAGTTGACTACCAACCAGGAGTGAAACTTTATGTAAAGCGGGTGTTTATCACAGATGATGACAAAGAGTTATTGCCTCNNTANTTGCGATTTGTGCGAGGGATTATCGATGCAGAAGATTTACCTTTGAATGTAAGCCGAGAGATTTTACAGCAAAATATTATTTTAGAAAAAATCAAAAAATCATCAGTCAAAAAGATTTTATCTGAACTTAAAAAGCGATTAGAAAAAGAAAGAGATCAATATGAAAGCTTTTTCAAGCAGATGGGAAAAGCACTCAAAGAGGGTCTTTATAGTGACTTTGAAAACAGAGAGAAACTTCTAGAATTGATGCTGTTTCAATCAACGAAAGCTAAAGGGTTAACTACCCTCAAAGAGTATAAAGAGCGAATGAAAGAGGGTCAAGAAAAGATTTTTTACTTAACAGGTGAAAGTGAATCGATGGTGAAAAATTCGCCTCTTTTAGAAAAGTATGAAAAAGATGGTATCGAAGTGTTGCTTCTAAGCGATGAAGTTGATAGTTTTGTAATGCCGATGGTAACAGAATTTGACGGAACAAAATTTGAAGCAATTAATGCAGCAAGCAGCGATGATGAGATTGATCAAGCAACAAAAGATGAGTTTAAAGGTTTAATAGATGAACTCAAAAAAATCTTAAATGATAAAGTCAAAGATATAAAACTTAGCACACGACTTACCAAGTCACCATCATGCATAGTCTATGATAAAGATGACCCAAGCTATATGATGCAACAAATGATGGCGCAGTTACATCAAGGCAGCGGTTCAATGGATGAGATTAAGCCTATCCTAGAAATCAATCCAAATCATGAAATAATTCAAAAATTAAAATCGTGCGATACCGATACAAAAAAAGATGTTGCCGATATTATCTTAACCCAAGCAAAACTTAATGAAGGTGTAAAAATTAATGATTTAAGCTCATTTATCCAAAAGGTCAATAAATTTGTTTCTCAAGCGATTTAGCTTGGGTATTACTCTCTCTATTTAAGGGAGATTAAGTTAAAATATGACAAACCATATAGAAAAGGGGTGCGTTGGACAAATGTTGTAATTTATTGCGAGACATTGATATTTCAACCATATTAAATATTTTTGACAACCATGTTGACCCTGTTGTTATTACTGATGCAAATATTGCTCGAGGTGTTAAAATAATCTATGTCAATAACGCTTTTTGCAGAGAAACAGGGTATAAAAAAGATGAAGTGATTGGCAAAAGTCCAAAAATCCTCCAGGGTGAAAAAAGTGATAGAGAAACACTTCGACGATTAAAAAGAAATCTCAAAGATGGTGTCAATTTCGTTGGTCAAACAACAAATTATCGAAAAGATGGCAGTGAATATATCGTGCAGTGGAGTGTCGCCCCTTTAAAAGATAAAAAAGGCACAACGGTTGCATTTATATCGTTACAAAAAATTCTCACTAAACTCTCAACTACCAAAGATGAAAAACTGCTGCTAAAAGCTATTATAGAACACGCTCCAGGTATGATACTTGTAACTGATTTAGAAGGTATAATCATCTACGCCAACAACTCCTTTATTCGCAATACTGGCTACAGTGAAGAGGAATTAATTGGTAATGATTCAAGACTTTTACAATCAGGCAAACAAAGCAATAAATTTTATGAAAAAATGTGGGAGCAACTAATCTCTACAGGTAGGTTTGAGGGATTGCTTATCAACAAGAAAAAAGATGGCACACTTTTTTATGATAAAAAAAAGATTACCGTTATCAAAGATGAAAAGGGCAATCCGCGCTTTTATTTGGCTGTGAGTTATGATGTAACAAAAGAGGTTGAGAATGAAAAAAATTTAAAAAAAAGAGTTTATACCGACGCTTTAACGGGGTTATACAACAGAGAAAAATACAATATCGATATCAAAAGATTGATGCAAGACTACAGAGAAAAATCAAAACCATTTTCTATTATTTTATTTGATATCGACAATTTTAAAAGCCTCAACGATAATTTAGGGCATGACATAGGGGATTTCATTTTGCAAGAATTAGCAAAGCTCATCTCTCAAACTATTCGAAGTGATGATGATTTATATCGCTGGGGTGGTGAAGAGTTTGTGCTGCTTGTACAAAAACCCCTAGTTATAGCTGTAGATATTGCTAAAAAACTCAACAAAACAATTAAAAACCATAATTTCAACAACATCAACATCACGGCAAGCTTTGGAGTTGCACAAATTACTGAAGATACTGATACTGATGGGTTGTTTAAAAAAGCTGATATTGCTCTGTATCAAGCAAAAAAAAGTGGTCGAGATAAGGTAGTTGCTAGTGAGCTAGAGTAATTGCAAAAAGCGTTTGTACTCCATTTTTAGCAAGTATCTTTTTTGCTTCATGAAGTGTTGCTCCTGTGGTGTAAATATCATCAACCAAAACTACATTATCAATGCCACTGCCTAAAAACTCAAAATCTCTTGGATTTTCTAAACGAAACTTCAAACCTTTACCTGCATAATTAACTCTATTTTTTGCTTTTAATTGTGCATAATAAACATGTTTGCCTGCATATTTTGCAATAATAGCACTGTGGTTATACCCGCCACTTATATGATAATCAATTGGTAAAAGAGCATATGGAATCTGAAAATTTCGAAAAATATGCTTTGCAAGGTAGTGGTATATACGGTATCCAATGGGAGTATGTTTGGTTTTAAGCAGAGCAGCGATATCATCATAATTATAAAAATGCAAAATATCAAGATTGTTTTTTCTATCCCAAAAGGGCTTCATTTCAAGAAATTTTTCGCAGCATCTTTTACACACAACTTGAACACTAAAGTTGGTGCAAATAACACATCGCATCAATCTATCTTTAATACCGTTAAAAATGCCTCTTGAGGAAGCTCAACACTTCCAATAGATTTCATTCTCTTTTTGCCCTCTTTCTGTTTTTCTAGAAGTTTTCTTTTACGACTAATATCTCCGCCATAACATTTTGCTGTAACATTTTTTCGCATCGCGCTAATTTTACTTGAAGCGATAACTCTATTTCCCAAACACGCTTGAATGTTTACTTCAAACAACTGTCTTGGTATAATCTCTTTCATCTTGGCAACCAAATCCCGCCCCCTATCATAGGATCTATCTCTTGGCACAATGATGCTGAGTGCATCTACATCATCACCTGCTACTTTGATATCAAGTTTAACTAAATCACCCTTGCGGTATTCAATAATTTCATAATCAAAACTTGCATACCCCTTCGTTGCACTTTTGAGCTTATCATAAAAATCGGTTACAATTTCACTCATCGGTACAGCATATACAAGCATCACACGATCTTCATTGATATAATCTATCTTTTTTTGAACTCCTCTTCGGTTACTTAGCATCGTAATGATACTGCCTACAAACTCATTCGGTACCAATATCGTTGCTCGAACATAGGGCTCTTCAATACAATCAATCTTTTGCACTGGAGGCATCTGCGAAGGGTTTTCAACCTTTAGCATGCTTCCATCGGTTAAATGGACTTGATATACCACTGTTGGGGCTGTGGCAATGAGGTCGATGTTATATTCTCGCTCAAGCCGCTCTTTGACCACTTCCATATGCAGCATTCCCAAAAATCCTACACGAAAACCAAATCCCAATGCAGCTGAGGTTTCAGGCTCATATTGCAAACTTGCATCATTAAGCTTTAACTTATCAAGTGCATCGCGCAAATCTTCAAACTTATCAGTTTCAATTGGGTATAACCCCGCAAAAACAAAAGGTTTTACCTTTTTATACCCTTTGATCGCTTCCTTAGCAGGGTTTGATGCAAGTGTCATCGTATCCCCTACGGCTAAATCTGAAACTGTTTTCAAACCCAAAACAACAATTCCCACCTCTCCAGTTCTAAGAACTGTTGTATCAATGGGTTTTATAGGGTGTGGATACATGAGGTTAATCACTTCATATCTCTTTTTTGTATTCATCAAAAGAATATTATCACCCTTTTTAATTTCACCTTCAAATACTCTCACAAGAGCCAATGCTCCAAGATAGTTATCAAACCAGCTATCATAGATCATCCCCTTAACCTCACCCTTATCTTTTGATTGAGGAGGTGGAATTTTTTCGATAATAGTTTCTATGAGTTCTTTAATTCCTATACCATTTTTTGCACTCACATGCACCGCTTCCGTGCAATCTAGCCCAATTGCTTCCTCTATCTCTGCTGCTACTTTATCAGGGTTGGCTGCTGGAAGATCAATTTTATTCAGAACTGGAATAATCTCTAAATCATTTTCTAAGGCCATATAAACATTAGCAATAGTTTGCGCTTCAACCCCTTGTGAAGCATCCACAACCAAAAGTGCGCCCTCACACGCTGCAAGCGAACGGCTTACTTCGTAACTAAAATCAACATGACCTGGAGTATCGATTAAATTTAAAATATATTTTTTCCCATCTTTTTCATACTCAAGTCGCACACTTTGTGCTTTGATGGTGATTCCTCTCTCCTTTTCAATATCCATCGTATCCATCATCTGTGCTTTTAGCTCTCTATCGCTTACAGCTTTACATTCTTGAATAATTCGATCTGCTAGTGTACTTTTACCATGATCAATGTGTGCTATGATTGAAAAATTTCTGATGTTCTTCAAACTCTTACTGCTCCATTTCTAACTAAATAGTGAATTTACACTTTCATTGTGATAGACTCTGCGAATCACTTCCCCAAAAATAGGTGCAACTGACAATATATTAATTTTACAATCTTTACTTGGTTGAGAAAGTGGAATAGTATCAGAAACAACTAACTCATCTAAGACACTTTCTTTGATTCTATCATAAGCAGGGCCACTTAATACTGGATGCGTTGCACAGGCCATCACTGAAGTTGCCCCTTTTTCTTTGAGTGCCTTTGCTGCTTTTACCATTGTGCCAGCGGTATCGACCATATCATCAACTAAAATAACATCTTTACCTTTAACATCTCCAATAATATTCATCACTTCGCTCTCATTGGCTTTTTCTCTTTTTTTATCAACAATCACCATATCAACATCCAGTTTTTGTGCAAAATATCTTGCTCTTGCAACACCACCAATATCAGGGCTAGCGATGATTGGATTTTGAAGTTTTTTGCTACGAAGGTAATCCATAAAAAGGATTGCACCATAAAGGTTATCAACAGGAATATCAAAAAAACCCTGAATCTGTCCTGCGTGTAAATCCATCGTCACAACTCTATCAACACCTGCTTTTTCTATCAAACCTGAAACCAACTTTGCAGTGATTGGAACTCTAGGTGCAGCTTTTCTATCCTGTCTTGCATACCCAAAATATGGCATGACTGCTGTAATTGAACTTGCACTACTTCTTCTTAATGCATCAGTCATGATAAGCAATTCCATCAAACTATCATTGACTGGAGCACAGGTTGATTGAATGATAAACACATCCCTTCCTCTAACACTTTCACTAATTTGCACATTAATTTCACCATCACTAAATTTACTCACTTGTGCCTTGCTTAAAGGCATATCAAGCGCCTTACAAATGTCACTAGCTAATTTTTCGTTTGCCGTTCCTGAAAAAACTTTATATCCTCGCATTGCTTTCCTTTAGTATTTATTCTGATTTTCACTTTTTTTAGTGTATCTAACAACTTTATTGCGACCACTCTCTTTTGCTTCATAGAGTGCCATATCCGCATACTTGATACACTTCCACGCTGTATCTCCATCATTTGGGTAGTATGATGCCCCAACTGAACAAGTTTTTGTAAATGACTCCGCTACTGCTTCTATCACCTTTGTTTCAAACCTAACTCTTATTTTTTCTGCAATTTTCATCATATCCTCTTCAGTTGTATTATATAGTAGCACAAGAAACTCTTCTCCTCCAAATCGAATTGCCAAATCTGATTCTCGAATTGATTCTACAATCACATTTGCAACTCTTTTGATTGCTTCATCACCCACATCATGCCCATAGGTGTCATTGATCATTTTAAAATAATCAATATCAATCATCAAAAATCCATAGGGTATATTAAATCTTTTAGCTTGAGCAAAACTTTTGGTGATATACTCTTCTAAAAATTTTCTATTATACATCTTTGTAAGCGGATCAGTTATTGCAGATTCATGGAGTGTTTTCAAGAGCTTTTTACTTACGATTTCAGGTCTTGACGCATTGATATAGTCCTCAATCGATTCAAGCTGTGCAACCACTCTGTCATGTTCTTGCTTTGAATCACTAATAACAGAGATTATAAAATCCATATCATTAGAAATGGGATAGGGTATACACAGATGGAGTAAATCCTTTGATTCAAATGCTTTGCATAGATTGGTAAATTGTGTTGAATCTACTATTGTGTTTGTTTTATCAGCTCTACAGCCATATTCTTTAATATTGCAATAAGTTTTTCCTTCGCTAAAGACAACTGTTGTGGTCTTATTTGTTGTATCTGCTTCTACAAATTTAAAATTTTTCAATTGAAATTTCTCTTTCAAAACTGTAGCTAACCTTTCATAGAGATCCTCAATCGATTCATCTTTTTCAATAATCATTCTATATTTATATATATCACTTAATTGATTAACCGTATCATTGACCTCTTCTAAAGGGTCAGGTTTTTTATATTTCTTAGTTAAAAATATATCGATTTTACTCTCTATATTCTCTAGTACCGCTTGCAACTTTTGCATCAAGGAGTTGACCCATTCCCCCAACTCTTTGGTTTCTTTTGATGAGGTTTGCATGACTCTTTTAGAGTAATCCCCCTTGCTAGCTGATTGCATCACTGTTTTAATATCTTCAAAAATATCTACATAAGGCTTGAGTAAAAAGTGAACAATAATTTGAATTAATAAAAAACTGACAAAAGAAACAATAATTACTTTTTTTATCGTTTCAATTCCTATAGTTTTTGATTCTCCCATATCAAGCACCACCGTCACTGCACCAAGCGTATCACCGATATTTGCATTGTAACAACTCAAACAATTTAACTCACCTTCATCGGTTGCAATATAAGGCATGGTTAAACGAAATGTACTTGAAGCTAAATGATCTACAATGACTGATTCCTCTTGACCAGTTTGAAGCACTCTTCTATCTATATCATCTCGTGCTATTTCATTGTTAAAGCCTCTGCCATATTGATCAATCACGCTTTGGGCACGAACGACCCAAAGATCTTTGATATTTTCAGTTTTTTCAATACTTTGTAAAAAAAACTCTCGATTATCCATTATTCCACTAACCATATGTGCAGTCAATCCATCTTTGACGATTTTACCCGTAACTCTTGCTTTGTCTTCGGCATTTTTTAACCCAACTTCACGAAGATTTACACTAAAAATCAAAATAATCGCAATAAATAATGCAATAAAAACTATAGTTAAAATAATGGTGGTTTTTTGTTTTGCATTCACCCTTTACTCTACTGTTACACTTTTTGCTAGGTTTCTTGGCATATCGACATCATTTCCAAGTCGAATTGCTACCTCCATCGATAGTAGTTGCAACACAACCATCATTTCAAAATACTCGCTCATGAAATGCTCATGTTGTTCAGTAACAATAAAATCATCAGCAACATCTAAAAGCTTTGGAGCAATAGTTAAAATTGTAGCATCTCTTGCACTAAGCTCTTCGACATTGCTTTTAATCTTTTCAAAAAGCATGTTTTGAGGCATTAAAGCGATAGTAAAAAGTTCACTATCAGCAAGTGCTATTGGACCATGTTTCATCTCCCCTGCAGGGTATCCTTCTGCGTGTAAGTAGCTAATCTCTTTCAGCTTCAAAGCCCCTTCCAATGCCAATGGATAAAATATATCTCTTCCAATAAAAAAGAACCCATGACCGTGAAGATATCTTTTGCTTAATTTTTTCAACTTTTCATGATGACTTAAACTTTTCTCCACTACTTTAGGGATATGCCTTAGAGCCTGCAACTCTTTTTTAAAATCACACTCAACTAATCGAACCTGCGCAAATTGAAGCGCCAACATCCAAAGCACAGCTACTTGTGTTGCAAATGCTTTGGTGCTTGCAACCCCTTTTTCAATTCCAGCTCTTGTTAAGATAGTACAATCACTGAGTCGAACAATTGAGGAGTTATCCACATTGCACACCGCCAAAGTCTTCAATCCCGCCTTTTTTGCCATCTTAAGAGCTTCTAAAGTATCAGCTGTTTCACCGCTTTGGCTGATTACGACAAAGAGTGAGTCCTTTTGCATGATTGGCTCTTTATATCGAAACTCACTAGCAATCACAGCTTCACACTTTAATTTTGCTATTCGCTCAAACAGATAGCTACCACTTAGTGCTGCATGATAACTGGTACCACAAGCACAAATCGTAATAGAGTTAAATTCATTTAAGTTCATCGAATCTAACTCTTCAAGCTTGATTGACTCATCACGCACACGACCCATCAGGGTATCGCTTAGCACTTCAGGTTGTTCATAAATCTCTTTTTCCATAAAGAAGCGAAACCCACCCTTTTGTGCAGAGATTTTGTCTCCACGAAGTGGGCTGTAGACTAACTTGCTGCCTTCAAAAATTTCAAACTCACTACCCAAAGTTATCTTACCCACAGTACCTTCATCCAAATATGCCACTTGTGTAGCTCTACCTAAAAGTGCCGCATCACTTGAAGCAAAAAAGTATTCACTATCATTTTTTCCCACCATCAACGGTGATCCAAATCTCGCAAAATAGATAGAATTTGGATTCTCTTTTGTTATCAACAAAATTGCATACGCACCTTCAAGTGATTGTATCGTTTCTTTAAAAGCTTTGTCACAATTTCC
>Ga0052835_100029_pt1 | contig 14515 bp, 11 predicted proteins | sample Wilsouwater61714_FD_53172 | JGI IMG/M metagenome (GOLD analysis project Ga0052835, IMG submission 53172) | Hot spring water microbial communities from Wilbur Hot Springs, California, USA - Wilbur source water - 6/17/14 | ecosystem: Environmental > Aquatic > Thermal springs > Unclassified ...
AAATCATTTATAAATCATTTTTTTAAAAATAATTCTATTTGTTCTTTTCACAATCAATCAATATTTAATCACTCTTTTCAAACTCAATAAATAAGTTTTTGTTTTAATTGTTCAGGACAATGAAAGTGATTTGGACAATAATACCTTACCTTGTCTTTATCTTTTATTATCTTACTACCACAACTTGGACAGTTTTTCGGAATTGTTATATCTATTTCTTTTCAAGTTCTTTCTTCTTTTATNACTGATATAATCTTTGGAATTACTTCACCTGCTCTTTTTATAAAAACATAATCTCAAATCATTACTCAAAGTTTTTTTATTTCATTATAATTATGAAGAGTTGATCTTTTTACAATTACTCATCAAATATTTACTTCTTTTAAATTAGCAACTGGAGTCAAAGTTCAAGTTCTTCATATTTGATGTTCTACTCAAATAACTTGAGTTGTAACTATCTCAGAAGGAAATTTGTAAGCAATAGCATATTTAGGATGATGAGATGTAAATCATATACTATTCCACAAATCAATATTATTAACTTTTATAACAAGTCAATCAATATCAAAATCAATATCTTTTTTTTGAAAGTTCTTAATCTCATTTATAACTTCTTCTATTCAACAACATTTTGAAAAATAATCACTTATCTCAAATCAAAAACTCTTTAAATCATTTATTATATCAAAATAAGTATATTTTTTTTCTTTAATTCTAAACTCTTCAAAATTAGCTAAATCATAAGCAAAAAACTTTAGATTTCTCGATGCTGTAATACTTGAATCTTTTAATCTTACACTTCATGATGCTGCATTTCTAGGATTAGAAAAAGGCTTTTTTTTATTATTTAACAAGTCTTTGTTTAATTTTTCAAAGCTACTTATAGGCATTACAACCTCTCATCTTACTTCTAACTTTTTAGTATATGGAATTTTTTTAGGAATATTTTTAATTAACTTTATATTTTCAGTCACATCTTCTCCTTCTATTCAGTTTCATCTAGTTATAGCTCTTATAAGATTTCATTCTTCATATATTAACTCTACTCAAAGTCAATCAAATTTATATTCTATAGTATAATTTATCAGATCATTTTTAAAATCTATATTTAAATTAATATTTTTTTTAACTCTCTCATCAAAATCTTTTAAGTCTTGAGAATTATAAGTATTATCAAGGCTTATCATAGGACGAGAATGAGCTACTTTCTCAAAAGTACTTGAAATAATTTGACTTCAAACTTTTGAAGTTTGCTTGTTTGTTATTTCAAATTTTTCTTCTAGTAATTCTAATTTTTTAAATAAAATATCATATTCTGTATCACTGATAATAGGATCCTCTTTATTATAATACAAGTCTGAATGATACTCAATTAGTTTAGATAAAGATTCTATATCCTCTTTTTTAAAATCATTTATATCTAGATTTATAAAGTGTTTTGAAAGTTCTAGTTTATTCATCTTTGTTTTATTTGAAAAAATATATTTTTTATATTATATAAAAATTACAAATTATGCAAAGTATCTTGAAAAAAAATAGCCATTTTAATTTTTTAGTTTAAAAACAAATAAATTATATATTTTTTTATCAAAAAAAATCTAAAATAAAATAAAAAAGATGACTTCTATTTATCAAAGAAATCACCTTTTAAAATAAAATTTTATATTTTAAAATTAAACTTAATTTATACATTTTTTATATTTGCACTTTTATAGATGGTCCCATAGTATTACATACATATATAGAATTTATATATACTGATTTAGCTCATGAAGGTTTTACTTCATATATAGTATCTATAAAGTGTTTTAAATTTTCACATAATTTCTCTTTACCGAATGATAATTTACCAAATATTGAATGAACATTTCATTGTTTATCATTTTTAAATTCAAATTTTCAAGCAGCTATTTCTTTAGTAATAGCTACTAAATCTTCACCAACAGTTCAAGATTTTGGATTAGGCATCAAACCTTTAGGTCATAAAATTCTAGCTATTTTTCATAAGTGTCTCATCATAGATGGAGATGCTATACATACATCAAAATCTAAATCTACTTTTCATTTAGAAATTTCTTCTATCAAATCTTCTCATCATACTTTAGATGCACCAGCAGCAATTAATTCACTTTCAGGAATACTATCTGAAAAAACACAAATTTTAGAAGTTTTACCAGAACCATTAGGTAAAGAAATAGTTCATCTAACTACTTGATCTGCATGTTTTGGATTTAAATTTAAATTAAAATGAACTTCAACTGTAGGATCAAATTTAACAGTATTAGTTTTTTCTAGTAATTCAACAGCTTCTTCTATAGAGTAAGCCATATCTTTATTGATAAGCTCTAAAGCTTTATTATATTTTTTACCTCTTGCCATAATAAAATTTTTAAAAAAATAAAGGTATAGCGAATTAAAAAATAATTCTTCCTTTAAAAGGCCAAAAGATTATATTAATAAAAATAAAAAAGTAAAATTTTTTTATAATAATTTAATTAAAAGTAAAAAATATTATGATTTTAAGCAATCTTTTAGTAAATAAAATTTAAAGTATTAAAAAATATATAAATAATGATTTTTATAAAAAAGTAAATTTAAGATAATATATTTAATTTTTGATATTTTTAAAAAATAAATATAATTTAGCTGTTTTAATTTTAAGTTAAATATTTTATGACAAATACTTGAACTCTAGCTCCTTTATTAAATGCAAAAAAATACTCTGAAAATGAAAAAATAGTACTTGATTATTTTTTCACAAACACTGATAAGAATATATATTGTGCAAAAAATACTCTATCAAACCAACTTTGGGCTTTTTTAGTATGACAATACTCAAGAAGTCAATTATCTATGAGAGATAGATTTTTAAAATTATTTGATGATTCAAAAGCTGCTTTTGAAAAATGAATTATAAAAGAAGATGAATATTTATCGCTTGACAATTTAGCAGATTCAATAAAGAAATCTAATAACTTTAATCTAGATTTTTTTGAAAATAAAGCAGCAGAATTTTTAAAAAAATGGTGAGTAGATTATGGTCATAATTCTTTGAAAGATGCTGATAGAATTAGATTCGCAATCGAGTGAGTATCACAAGTTTTTACAAAAGTAATTGAAAGTCCATTCCCTCCACTTTGAGATTTTCAAGAAAAATCAACTAGATATTTAAATTTTTGAAATGATAGTTTAATTTTCCCTGATGATGTTAAAAACTCTACTTATTGAAAAGAAATAATATCCATACAAAAAGAATTAATGAATGCTTATTTAAAATATATGCCAAAAGTTAAGGCTGTACTTGAAAAAAACAATGTAATTAAAAAAGAAGATTTTTCTAGCCATAGGGTTTATGAAAATACTCTAAATGCAAAGACTTTTGATATTATGAGATATCTACTTCCTACAAATGTTTCAACTTCACTTTGAGCTTCATTTTCCACTCGTACTCTAGAATCTCATCTTTCATATATGATGAGTCATCCTTTAGAAGAAGTAAGACTTGTGGCTCAAAGNATGCACTTAGAAGCTCTAAANTTATCTCCTTGATTACTTAAACATGTAAAAGTTTCAGAATATGAAATACTTAAAAGAAATAAACTTGAAAAATACATGGATGAATTATTTAATACTAAAAAAGATGATGATGAAGAAATATGACTTTATCAAGGTATAGAAGATAGTGATAGAGTAACTCTTTTATTTGAATGAGATTTAGATGACAATATAATTGCTAGTTTATTATTTGAAGCATGAAGAAAACAAGGAGTTTCTTTCGATGAATGTCTTGATATAGTTGATGAAATGGATAAGTGAGAAAAAGAATTAGTTATGAAATTAGCTTTAGAAGATAGATGAGAACATGACAGAATGCCAAGAGCTTTACAGCACTCAACTATAATGTTTGAATATTTATGTGATTTTTGAGCTTACAGAGATATTCAAAGGCACAGAGCTACAAATCAATTATGGCAATGAGCAACTGCAATTCATGGATATGACTACCCAGAATTTATAGATTTGCCTTGAATGGAAGAATTTAAGAAAGTATATGATGAATTAATGACAAAAACTACAATACTTGCAAATAAAGTTATAAAAGAAAATTCATATATATCAGAATATGTATGTGCTTTATGACATCTTGTAAGAACAACTTTTGAAATGCATCCTTGACAANTAGCTTATATACTAGAATTAAGAACNACTCCTTGGGGTCATGATAGTTATAGAAGACTTTTTATTGAAACATTCAAGCAAGTTAAAAAATTATCTCCAATTTTCTCAAAATATATAAGAGTATGAGAAGATATATCAAATTCATCAAGAAAAATACAAGAAGAGAGAGCTGAAGAAAAAAGAAAAAAATTATGAATTATATAAAAATTAAGTTAAAGGTTCATTTTTATAATGAGTGAGTCTATAATTTTTTAGTTGTTTTTGTATTGTTATTACATCAAATCTTATAGATTCTAGATTTATATTATTTTTAAGACAATAATACTCTATACTTTTTAGTATTTTATATTTTTTTTGTTTTCAAATACTTTCTTCTCAAAATCAAAAAGCATCACTACTTCTATATTTTACTTCAATGAAAATAGTTTTATCTCATTTAGTAGAAATAATATCTATCTCTCAAAATCTACCATACTTAAAATTGGTATCCAATATATTATATTTATTTCTTTTAAGATAATCAATAGCTAATAATTCAGCTTTATCTCATATTTTTTTCATAATTTAGATGTTTTAAAAGTATTTCTTTTATTTGACTAAAAACTCAATCAACATCTTTATTTGCATCAATCAAATAAATTTTTCTTTGATTTTTTAATAATTCATAAGTTTCTTTNTATTTATCCCTTACCTTCAATAAAAAATCTAAATCCTCAAATATTTCTTTTTTTCATCACCTTGATGATANTCTCTTTTTTATATTTTCAGAATTTACATCAAGAATAAAAGTTATATCTGGTAATAAAATTTTATCATAATTATGTGCTGAATATATCTCATCAAAAGACATTCACATAGCTCATTGATAAGCATAAGTTGAATAATCAAATCTAGTAGACAATATAAAAGAATGTTTTAAAATTTCTTTTCTTATTACACTTTGNTCTTCCCTATCACTTACATATAAATTAACNGCCTCCATAGCTGATGAAAATCCNTCTCATGATAGTTTTTTTAAAATTTTTATTCAAGNTTTTGTTTGTCATGTAGGTTCTTTTGTAGTCCATATTTGAATATTTTTATCATATTCTCTTAAAAAANAAAATACTTTATTTAGCTGAGTATCTTTTCAACAACCATCAACTCACTCAAAAACTATAAACATAAATATTTAGTTAACATATAATTATTACCAATATATAGATATTTTAAAAAATCAAAAAAATAAATACTATACTTTTTTTTAGAAATATTTGTAATATATAAATTTATATGATAAAATATAATTGACTTTTATAAATAACTANTNTTAATATGAATTTAANNGAATTAAATTTAGATAAAGAACTTATCTGTGAAATAGAAAGTGTAAAAAAGAAGTATAAACAAATAATGTTTTTTATTGAAACAAAAGATATAAAAGTAAAAAAAGATTTAATAGATTTTTCTAACTCTCTTGAATTTAGAGAATATAGAGATTTTAGAGATGCTATAAGTAATATGTGAAGAAAATTGAGTTGAAAGAAAAAATTTGCATGCTATGAGCTATCTGCAGCTCTAATGAACGAAAGACCTAGATTATTTGCATAATTTTAATAAATATGGACTTTTATGAAAGAGAAATAAATAGAATTGAATCAAATGATAGACTAAGAGAATTTGATAAATTTATAAATGAATATATAGAATCAAATAATAAAGATTTAACTAATACTTTAAAAGATTTAATAATTTCAAAAGCTAAAAATGAGCTATCTCAAAATGAAATGAGAGCTTTTAGGGATAATTTATCTCATAGAGCAAGTAGAGAAACTTGAAATAATAAATTAAAATTATACGAACTAATTGCTTGATTATACAATATCTCAGAATCTAAATTTAATGAAAGAATTTGAAATATAGACATAAATGATACTCCTGTTTTTGAAGTATCATGATGAAATATTGAAAGAAACTATAGAACAATCAATTTAAAATGAAAAATTAAAAAAAAGCAAAAAATTTATACTATAGTATGAAGTGAAGTGAAACATTTATGAGATAGAATGTATGAAATAAATCTAATAGCAAGAGATAGTAAGGGAAGAAATCATAATGAAACTGTGCTAATAAGATATAGATGATGAAATACAGTTGAAGTTTTTGATCATAGAAGACCTTCTAAAAGTCTTGGTATAGTACCTATTAGAAACAAGTCTCAAACTGTTGAGATGGGTAAAATTAAACCTGATTGAAGATATGATAGAATTATTGAAGAAAAAAATAGCTTTATAGATTTCTGTCTTGATGACTTTTGAACTAAAATACATCTGGAAATGGTTTTCAATGACAGATAATTAGTACAAAAATTAATGAACATACAAACACCTCCAAATTTTTGACAGGTGTTTTTTTTTGTGATAAGATATATGTGATTTATATTTTAATTTTAAAAATTATGAATAACAATGAATATTGAAGTTTTAACTCTTCTCCTGAAGTAAATGGTATAAATGAAGTAAGTTCTCAAATATCAGTTCTTAAAGAATACAAGGATAGATTAAAAGAACTTATTAGTAAAGAAGAACCTTTAAGTGAACAAGAAAAAAGAGAAGTTCAAACTATAAGTTCTTATATTGAAAATTATAGAAATATAAATGAGTCTTATAATTTACAANTACAACAAACTCTAGAAATTACTAGACAAGAAACTAGTCATTTAAATGAAGAATTAATCCTTTATCTTAATATAAGAGAATTATTATGAGACTTAAGATTTTCAATAGAGAATAAATATGAAGATTTAGTAGTTCCTCATACTACTTGAAAAATTTATATACAAAATAATGAAGATTTATTATCAAATCAAGTTATTAGAGTTAAAAAATTAGATATTAAAGAATGAGACGAACTAAGATCAATTTTACTTTATTTATCTGATTTTGATTGAGACTTTGAGTCAGAAGTATATAATACAACTAGTTGATTTTTTAGAAAAAGACTTACAAATTCACATCCTTTCTCAGAGGCTAAATTTAGAGAAATTATGTTTAGACATTTAACAACAAAAGAAAGTTTAGTATCTTTTATTCAAAGTTTATGAATTAAAGATATTGATGGTGTTCCAATAAGTAATTTTCAAGATATAGTATCAAATTTTAATAATTCTACTTTAGAAGATATACATAAAAAAGAAGACTTTTGAAGTAAATTAAGAGAAAGAATATTGACAGAAGTATCAAGAAGATATGAAGTTACAGGTTCTTTATTGTCAATTGTAAAATGAAATGGTGTTGATTTAATAATAGAACAACAAAGATTAGAAGAACAAATATCTGCTGAAAATAATCTTAATGAAGACTTTAGAAAAAGAGTAATAAATATGATTGATAATGATCCCAAAGTATTAGATATTATTAATAATGCTCCTGAAGAAGTAGATAAAGAACAACTTAAAAGTGCTATAAGATATGAATGACTTTCTATACTTACATGAGAGTGAAAATGAGCTTGATTAACTTTTTGAGTTAATGAAGAAACTAAGTTAAGAAAATTTATTGATAGTATAACTATTGGNGTTGTAAATTGAGTTCCAGGTATTATTATAGATAAAAATATCTATGAATCTGAAAATGGTAAAAGATCAGTTAATGCATGATTGGCTACATTCATCCCTTATATTACTCCTAAAGGAGAACTATATGAATGAAATATAACTTGAATAGATACAGTAGCTCCAGATAAAGTTTCAATTAGCTGATGAGTTAATTTAACACCTTTATCTTTTTCTGTATTATTTGGAATAGAAAGAAACTTAGTTTNAAATATAGAAAGAAAAGTTAATATATTTTCAAATGTAATTGAATTAATTATTGAAAATATAAAGAATAATAAAGAATTTGATATAAATAATTTTAATCAAATAGATTGATTAAATAATGAAGATAAAAGCCGTATTATAGAATTAGATGCTTCTATAAGAAGTTTTATATCTTGATATAATTTAAGAGAAAATGAAAGANATTCTCTTTTTGATAGAATAAAAGAATGATATAAGAATGANTATAGAAATGCATTGTATTCATCTAAAAGATGATGGAATTTTGATTGATTAGGTCTTTGATTTGTATCTATTTTTTGAGGTTGAATATTTCCTATATTATCAGTTAGATTAAGAAAGATTGAAATAACTCAAACTAATGATTACTCTAGAACTTTAGCTGAATACGAAGCAAACAAACAAGAGGTATGATCATTTGATCAAATATGAGTTGATATTATAGAAAAAGATTGAAAAAGTATTTATTTTATAAGTGATTTAAATGCTAGAATATCAGCTCCTGCTTGAGTTGAAGTATTTAAATGAGAAGATGGTTTTTATATTTGATGAACAAATATTCAAGCTCTTAATTCATTAACTAAAACTTATATTACAACAAATACTTGAGGTTATAATGTGTATGTTTTCTGAGAAGCTAAAACTTCAGGTACTACTCTACAAATTGATAAATCTTGGACACCTGTTAAAAGGAAAGAAGATATAACTTGATTTGATTTTCAACAACAAAAGGATGTTAGTTTTGAACAAGAAAAATATAATGAAATAAAATGANTAGTTGATTTTATAACTCCTCATATAGATAGAACTACTCTTTCGTCAGTACGTTGATTAAATAATCTTCAAAGAGATATTTTTGATTTACTTAATGGTAGTAAAAATATAGAAACAGTTTGGAATGTATTTAGAAATGATCAATTAGGTCAGTCAAAACCTCTAGCTTTATATTTATTTAATAAAAATTGATGAAGAAGAGGTTGAGGTCAAGCTTATTTAAATAAATTAAGGAGTAAACTTGATTGAAATATATCAAATGAACAAAAAATAATGATATTAGAACAAATTTACTCATCATTTATGAGAGATCAATATGTTATGGATAAAGCTTGACTAGATATTAATGATTTTTCTATTAAAAGACAAGAATATGAATACATAATGAATAGAAAATGAATAANATATACACATTGAAGAAAATATCCATATAGTTATAANTGAAAAAGTTATTGAGCATTTCATTTAAGGACTTTATTTGATGAAACAGATGAGGTATATGATGTACTTCAAAAACATCATTTTATGATGATGGACTTAAANGTATTTGAAACATGACTTTGAAGTAATCAAAGTCATGATCATAGACAAAATGCATTTAAAAGAAGAGAAAGAGAAGTATTTTGAATGAGTATAGATGATAAATATAGAGATGAGTTATTATCTAAATTTGAATGAAGAACTAGATTTGAAACTACCACATATACAAATATGATATCTTTTCCAATATCTAGTCAGATTGATATAACATCAGATGGAAAAGTTATTTCTTGACATAATTGAATAGCTCCAATAATTGGTCTTACTCATGTAGCTAAATCTCCAGATGGTCAAGATTTTGTTGAAATAGATGATAATGAATTTAAAATAAGATTAATAAATAAATTACCAGACCATTTATTGACAAAAATATGAAACTTGCTATGATTGGAAAGTGTTGATGATGTTAGGCAAATGTTTATAGATGAAAAAATAACTTTTGATTTAGTAATGTTTAAGTGGTGAGAGTGTTTTAATGATGCTTATGGTATGAGAAATATAAAAGTAGCAGGTCATGATTTAATAATTTCTAAAACAGAAGTTAGTATACCTTGAATAAATAATATTGAAGCACATAAATTTTTTTCATTGACTCATATTTTTAGAGATATAGAAGATAAAACAGAAACAGAATCAACACAAAAACCAGAGGAAGGTTCTTGAGAAACTAATCCGTGAATTTGAGATTGAAATAGATGATGAGGTTGAAATCCTCCATGATGAGGTGTTCCATGACTTTAAATTTAAAATAAAAAAATATGATAAAACTAATTACAATAATTTTTACTTTACTTTTAATTTCTTCTTGTTATAATGAGTGAGTTGAAAAAGAAGTAAAAAATCTTGATAATAAATTAGATGCTGATACTGAATATGAATATTGATGATGAGGGGTTGATTTTTAAAAAATAATTAAAAAATAATTAATTTTTTATGAAAAATATTTTTAAATATAGTTTTATTTTTGTATTATTGTTTTTTACAGTAAAGGCATATGCTTTAAGTAGAGTAATTATTGAAGATTGTAATACATGAATTTATTCAAGTGCTTACTCAAAAGCTCAATATTCTTGTGATTCTTGTTGATATTATGAGAAAAGATTATATAAATGAAAACCATATGCCCTTTGGGATTGGTTTATAAATACTGATAAGAAAGAAATTATTTTTTCAAGTAGATCAAGATCGAAAGTTTTATGGTTAAATTGATTTAACTGAACTTATAATAAATTTTACTGATGACAAATTTTGAGTGATTGGATTCCTGCTAATGCATGAATANATTGAAAAGAAGAGGTAGTTGTTTTTTATATAGATCCTTTTATTATAACTCAAACACCTTCTAAGGAGGATAGAGATAAGCCTGTAGCTTTACTTGATTATTTTGTTAGATGAGCTGTTCCATCTGTTTGACCTATTGAACTTAGTCCGCCTCATTCATCTTGAAGATGGGTTTGGAATAAGTGAGTTGTTTCTTGATCAGTATTAAATTTTACTTTGCAATATTGAGATAAAAAAACTAGAAATATAACAAATCCAGATAGTATTTTTAATCATACAGAATGTTATGTAGTATTATGAGCTTGGTGTTGAGACTGAGTTCGTTCTCATTGAGAAGCTTGTGATCCAGAAGATCCTACTAAATCATGATGGTGAGATTTAGGATGTAGCGACACTTGTGAGCCTTTGTATTCTGATCCTCCATGAGACTCTGATCCTCCATGAGGTTGAAATCCACCTCCGTGAGGTTGAAATCCACCTCCGTGAGGTTGAAATCCACCTCCGTGAGGTTGAAATCCTCCTCCATGAGGTTGAAATCCTCCTCCATGAGGTTGAAATCCTCCTCCATGAGGTTGAAATCCTCCTCCATGAGGTTGATGATGAGTTCATGTGGCTTGTTGACCAGCTAATTGAGTAAGATCATTAAATAAACCCACTAGTTGATTATGTTCACCATGAAATCCAAGTCCTGTTACTATGTCTTGAAATAATTGGATTTGGACTTGTGAGTCAGATGATTGATTACATTATGAAAAATGTAGTGCTCCTATTTATTATTGTTGAGATTGATATTTAGATAGACCAAATACTTTTTGAGCTGATGAGGAATGTGATTTTTGAGATCCTTCAAATTTTCCTTCTTGGTGTTGAAAACCATGAACTGAACAAGCTTGTAAAATTAAAGATTATTCAGAAATGATAAAAGATACTTGAATAAAATTTGAACCAAATAATATTCAAGTGATATGACATTGAATGAATGTATGAGATAAGATGTGACAACCAAAAATTATAAATAATTCTTCATCAGATTTATTTATACCAAAAAAACTTTGTGTAAAAAAAATAAAACTTGTTTGACCTGATAATTCATTAAATAAAATACCTTGATCTTGAAATGAGTGTTCTAGCTGAAATATATGATTGTTGAAAAGAGGATCTTCTTTTTCATTTCCTAGACCAGATTATAAATGAGTTATATTAAATAAACCATGAGGAACATATTCTACTTATGTTTTAAATACATCTATAGAATGACATCATAACAATCATTTATCCACACCTTGATTAAGCAGATATCAATCTACAATTAATCATTGAAGTGTAGATCATCGGGTTAGAGTAGCTAAACCATCAGTTCTTACTGTGTGATGATGAGCAAGTAAACTCTCTAATACTAATTCAAACTTTTCTGATTTAAATATAATTTCTGATAATTATTGGTATATATTACAACCTCCTTTAAATAAAAACTTTATATTAACAAGCCTTTGAATTAATCCTCTTTCTAGTTTTTCTAAAAAAGTTGATAATAATAAAACTTCTTATTCTTGATTTGTAGATGAGGGGAATAGAGATATAAATAATTTTTGATGAGATTTAGTAAGTATGCTTGCTTCACTAGATTTAAATATAGGTGATGCTTCTGAATTAGAAACAAATTTTGAAACTTTTAGATGACATTCAAATGTATTTGAATATAAATGAAATGTAACAATAAATAATCCTATAACTATAACTTGAAATAAAACATTTATTATTGAAGATTGAGATTTCAATATTAATTGAAATATAAATTCTTCAGATAGCATATTATTTGTAGTTAGAAATTGAGATGTTGTTATAAATAATAATGTAGATAAAATAGATGCAGTAATTATTAATATTTGATGAGAAATAAAATGATCTCCATGATATACTACAAATAGATTAGTTGTTAATTGAGCATTATATTGAGATGTTTCAGATTTACTTTGAAGTAGAACTTATATAGCTGATAGATGAGCTTATATAGATGTATGAACTAATATAAATTTTACATCTAAGATATTTTCATCTCCTCCACCTCTTTTATCTAGATTTATATGAGAATATATGGAAGTGGAAAAAATAGCAAGATAAAAAATTTATTAAAATTAAAAAAGTAGAATAATTTTATTCTACTTTTTTTAATTGTNTCCNANTTTATAATCATAAAGTCAAGTNTCTTTGTTATAATAATATATGATTCAGTAATCATCGTATTGTTCTATATCTACAGGTTTATATTTAATATATCATTTTTCCATTAATTTATTTATATCTAAAAAAACTTCATTGTTTTCTAGTGCTTTTTTTGCAGCTACATCTAGATAGTATAGGTTTAATTCTCTAAGAGCTCTTATTATATTATTCTCACAACTTCATCAAATTAAATCTATTTCTTTATAGTTTATATTTTCTTTTATTAATTCATTTATTCCTTTTATTAGTTTTTCATCTATATAATTATTATCAAAAATAATATTTGTTATATTTGTTAATTCTTTGCTTAAAAACTCACAAAGCTCATTTTCTTCATTTTTAGCCATAGTTAAAAACATATGTATTGAAACTTCTCTATTTCAAGCTTTTCAAGACATTATTCAAACCAAATTTCTAGCTCAAGGAAGTGCATCACTATTTGCACTAGTTATTTTATAATATTGAGATGAAGATTCAAAATCTCACAAATAAAAATAATATAAAAAAGCTTGATTAAAAGGAATTTTATAACTTATACAAGGATCTTTGTATTCTTTATCATTCCATATAATATTTAAGTCGTTTTGAGATTTTATTTTTTCTATTTTTTTTGTATCACAAAAATTACTAATTCATTTTAATCCTATTTTTTCAGCTTGAGAATTATACATAGAAAGTGTTTCACTATCTAGGTTTTCATATCTTTTATTTTCTCAAGGAAGAAGTAGTTGTCATACAATATATGGTTTTTCAAAGTAAGGATTTAATTCAGTTATAGTATCAATTATATGATATAAATACTTTTTATATTCATGACTCAAAGCATTTCATCATATGTATTGAATTGCTTCTAGCCAGTATATATTAGCTCTTAGATTAGAAAATCAGAAAGAAGAATATTTTATATAATCTTTTTTTATTAATGTTTCAGGATGGTTTATTATAAATCTTTTATTTTCTTTTAATATATCATAATTATAAGAATTTATACAAAAAGATGCTAAAAAAAATAAAAGTATAAAAATTACTAAAAATATCTTTTTTGTCATATTTTTTATTTTAAATATCTATTGAATCTATATCTATGGTAAGTGTTTTTGACTTTTTTAATATATAAATTTTTCTATTATTTAACTCTCATATACTAGTTGTAAAGTATCAANTTTGTGAATATTTTTCTTTAATATAAGAATGTATTTTTTTTCTCTCATAAGAATTGAAATTTGATAGTATTATTTTATTTGAGTCTTTGTTTTTTTTGATTTTTGAATCTATAAAACTATATAATTTTTGATCTTTAGAATACAAGTAATCATTTATTTCTATATTTAGAATTATTTTTTCATTAAATTTTTTGTATAATATTATATTCAATATAGACCTAATACTTGTTAAATTATTTCATGAATATCATATTATCAAATTAGAATCATCAGATTTAATTTTAATATTTATAATATTATCTTTTATATCTATAGTTTTTAATTCAAAATTAACTCATAGTAAAAAAAAGAATCTCTCAATTATATCTTTAATAATAACTTTATCCATAATGTATTATTTAATTTTATCATTTCTATGATAATTTATTTTTCATAAAATTCAAGTTTAGTTATAAACTTGTATTATTTCATAACATAGTGTAATTTTTGATTTGAAAAATAAGTATTAAGAATTATATAATCTTTATTTATTTTTTTT
>Ga0052835_100030_pt1 | contig 14329 bp, 10 predicted proteins | sample Wilsouwater61714_FD_53172 | JGI IMG/M metagenome (GOLD analysis project Ga0052835, IMG submission 53172) | Hot spring water microbial communities from Wilbur Hot Springs, California, USA - Wilbur source water - 6/17/14 | ecosystem: Environmental > Aquatic > Thermal springs > Unclassified ...
ATGACAGTATATGGTATGCTTTCTGGTAGAGCATAAAACCTATCCAAAAGAGATTTTCTCTTTTGGAAAAACACCCAAATAATCTTACAAACAAACACTACTAAAACTAATTCAAACAATGGTATAATCAACCCTTCATCTTTATCTCATAGGAGTCTGTAATGGTTCGAAAAAAGATTTATAATCCTGATTCAAATGAGGGTGTCAATGATAGACATATTTTTGGTGGAAATCCAACAGGAATTTTTGAACTTAACAAGATAAAATATCAATGGGCATACAATCTTTGGGAAGTGATGTTAAATAATACTTGGTTTCCTAAAGAGGTTGATATGAGTCCAGATGCAAGAGATTACCGCAACTTAACCGATGCAGAAAAGCTAGCATATGATAAAGCGTTATCACAACTAATCTTTATGGATAGTTTACAAACCAATAACTTAATTGATAATGTAAATCCTTTTATCACAGCTCCTGAAATCAATCTAGTGTTGGTGCGTCAAGCATTTGAAGAGGCACTGCATTCGCAAAGTTATGCCGTGATGGTTGATAGTATCTCAACCAATAGTGAAGAGATTTATGATTTATGGCGGAGAGATATGATGCTCAAAAACAAAAATGACTCCATTGCAAGGGTTTATGAAACATTAGCCAATGATCCAACAGATGAAAATATTGTCAAAGCGATGTTTGCCAATCAAATCTTAGAGGGAATCTATTTTTATAGTGGATTTACCTATATCTATACCCTTGCAAGAAGCGGCAAGATGCTTGGAAGTGCGCAGATGATTCGTTTTATTCAAAGGGATGAAATAACGCATTTAATTCTTTTTCAAAATATGATTAAATCAACAAGAAGGGAACATCCTGAAATTTTTACTAAAGAGTTTATGAATGATGTATATAAGATGTTTGAAGATGCAGTAGCGCTTGAAGTTGCATGGGGTAAATATATTACTCAAGGACAGATTTTAGGCTTGACTGATGCTATTATTGAACAGTATATCAAATACCTATGTGACAAAAGACTTGAAGCGGTAGGATTTGATAAAATGTATAATGTAACACATCCAATTGCATGGGTTGATAGTTTTAGTAAATTTAATGATCAAAAAACTAACTTTTTTGAAGGTAATGTGACAAATTATAGCAAGGGAAGTCTCAATCTCGATGACTTTTAATTGAACCGCTTTGCAACTTACTGCAACGGATAAGTGAAGATGATATGGTAAAAAGTAGTATAATTTCTATTAAGTAGAAAATGATACTAAGATTATCAATAAAGTTAAAGTTAAAAAGGTATATGAGGGTTTATGAGTAGTATTAAATTGCATAAAATGGTTGAAGAGATTGATGCAAAATTTCCTATTGATAAAAGGATAAAAGATGCATTTGAATCAATTGATAGAGAGCTGTTTGTTCCAATGGGATTTAAACATTTAGCTTATAGACTAGATGCTTTGCCAATGGGTAGTGAACAATGGATAAGCTCCCCTTTGACTGTTGCAAAGATGACAAAATATTTGGAGCTTGATGGGGTCGATAAGGTTTTAGAAGTGGGTTGTGGTAGTGGATACCAAGCAGCGATTCTAAGTAAGATTGTTAGACGAGTTTTTACCATTGAGCGGATTGAGTCACTTTTAAATGAAGCAAAAGAGCGTTTTCATATTTTGGGGCTTTATAATATTTTTACCCGTTTTGATGATGGTCAAAGAGGTTGGCAAAAGTATGCGCCTTATGAGAGGATACTTTTTTCAGCTTCAGCTAAAAGGATACCCCAAACTCTATTTGATCAACTTCAAGAAGGTGGTATTTTGGTAGCACCAATGAGTGAAGGTAGTATGCAAATTATTACTCGTTTTTATAAAAAAAATGGTCAAATTACAAGTGAAGCGATAGAGAGCTGTACATTTGTAGAGGTCAAAGATGGTACCTCGTAGTATACTTTTTGTATGTTTGGGAAATATTTGTCGCTCACCTTTAGCTGAAGGGATTGCCAAAAAAGAGGCACAAAATAGAGGTTTAGATATTTCTATTGACTCATGCGGGACAAGCCACTACCATGTAGGTGAAGCACCTTGTATGAACTCTATTAAAATAGCTGCACAAAATGGAGTTGATATCTCAAGTCACAGAGCTAGACAGCTTTGTAAAGAGGATTTTGTCACTTTTGATATAATTGTTGGAATGGATCAAAACAATATTGAAACGATTCAACAAATGACTCAAAAAAAGATTTATAAACTTGGGGATTTTGGATTTAAGGGTGCATGTGTGCCAGATCCCTATTATTTTAGTGGGTTTGAAGGATTTAAGAAGGTTTACTCGATGATTGAGTCGTGCGTAAGGGGGCTTTTTGATGTCAAATTTACTTAAATCTACTAAATAGCAAAGCAATTGATACTCAAATAAAAAACAGGATAGATTTAAAAAAGATAGATATTTTATTTTGGGGCAGATAAATGATTGAGATAGCTAAACAAACACTTCAAATTGAAGCACAAGCACTTCTTAATGCAAAGATTGATGAAAATTTTAATGTTGCGGTTGAAAAAATTTTGCAAACAAAGGGTAAAGTTATAGTTGTTGGAGTTGGCAAATCGGGTCTTGTTGGTGCAAAGATAGCTGCAACATTTGCAAGCACAGGTACAAGTAGCTTTTTCTTGCATCCAACTGAAGCGATGCATGGCGATCTTGGGATGATTGGAAAAGAGGATTTGGTTTTAGCTATTAGCTATAGTGGAGAAAGTGAAGAGCTGGTGAGGATTTTACCTCATATTAAACGCTTTGAGATTCCACTTATTGCGATGGCAAAATCAAAAGAATCAACCCTTGGAAGGTATTGTGATATTTTTTTGTCCATTGCAGTAGAAAAAGAGGCGTGTCCACTTAACGCTGCTCCTACAAGTTCAACAACACTTACGATGGCATTAGGCGATGCTTTAGCAATTGCTTTGATGCACAAAAGAGGATTTAAGCATGATGATTTTGCCTCCTTTCATCCAGGTGGTAGCCTGGGTAAAAGGCTTTATGTTAAAATAAAAGATTTAATGCGCACAAAAAATCTGCCTATTATCGATAAGCAAACCAAACTTAAAGATGCAATTGTGGTGATGAATGAGGGTAGACTTGGAAATGTACTTATTACCGAAGAGGGAAAATTTTGTGCAATTTTGAGTGATGGAGATTTACGGCGTGCACTTATGGAAGAGGGGTTTGATTTACAAAAGGATGCATACCAATATGCAACCAAAAATCCAATAAAAGTTGAAGATGAAAATATTTTAGCAAGTGAGGCATTGAGATATATAGAGGAGCATAAAATCCAACTTTTAGTTGTCGTCGATAGAAATCAAAAAATTGTTGGTGCAATACATCTACATGATTTAGTGGAATCGGGTATTAAATAGGAATTTATAATGAGATTAAATAAATATATATCACACAATACAAAATATAGCCGCCGAGAAGCTGATAAACTTATCCAAGAGGGGCAAGTAAGAGTCAATAAAAAAGTAGTAAAAAACTTTGGCATGGAGGTTGATTATCAAGATGATGTTGAGGTTAAAGGTAAAAAAATAAAGAAAAAAACTAAGTTTACCGTGGCGGTGTACAACAAGCCAAAAGGCGAATTGGTATCAAAAAGTGATCCTCAAGGAAGAACGACAATTTATCATAAACTGCCAGGAAAGTTTCGTATATTTAACTATGTTGGTCGGCTTGATTACGCAAGTGAGGGACTTTTATTGCTTACTGATAGTGTAGAGATAGCAAATAAATTATCTCAAAGTAATCTTGAGAGAGTGTATAAAGTTAAAGTTAAAGGGTTGATTACCGAAAAAGTAATCGATGCAATGAAGGAGGGGATGGAACTTGATGATGCAACCAAGGGTGCGCACGAAAAAACAAAGATAAAAAAGATGAAGTTTAAACCTTTTGCTTGGTTTACAATTCAAAAAAACAAACCAAATTACTCAATTCTCAAAGTCGCTCTTACAGAGGGAAAAAATCGAGAAATTAGAAGGTTTTTTGCAGCGTTTAACTTGGAAGTGGTGGATTTGAAGCGCCTTCGTTATGGTTGGATTAATCTTGATGCTTTGCCAACGGGAAAAACTCGCTTTTTAAAAAAGAGTGAATATAATAAACTGCACGATTTTCTTTCATCTTCGTAGGATTTATTAGAGTGAAATTTTTACATAATTCATGAAGTGATTATAGTAAATTTCTATTGAATGTAAGAGAAATGATTGTTCCACATGGAACATTAAAAATATCTTATAAATTGAATTTAACTCAAAATCAAATAAATATTCAAGAAGCTTGGTTTTGATGTAATAATATATCTCTAAATAGAATTTAAAAATGTTTTCTTTATAATGTTATAATAGATTATACTGTAAACTCAAAGTTACACAGTCAATACACTTTTCAAAAAAAACATAAATGAGAAAAAGGTTAATCAAATGGTAGAACGATACGCTAGAAAAGAGATGAGTGATAAGTGGACAATGCAGGCAAAATATGATGCATGGCTTAAAGTAGAGATTGCAGCAACAAAAGCATGGAATAAGCTTGGACTTGTCCCAGATGAAGATTGCAGAAAGATTATTCAAAATGCAACATTTGATATTGCACGAATTGATGAAATCGAAAAAGAGACAAAACATGATGTAATCGCATTTTTAACTTCAGTAGGTGAAAGCTTGGGAGAGGAAAAACGGTGGATTCACTATGGAATGACAAGTAGTGATTGTATCGATACGGCAATGGCACTTCAAATAAAAGATTCACTTGAATTAGTGATTGAAGATGTAAAAATGGTGATGAGTTCAATTAAAAAAAGAGCGTATGAGCATAAGCATACTTTGATGGTAGGAAGAAGCCACGGGATTCATGGAGAGCCAATTACATTTGGATTGGTCTTGGCTCTTTGGTATGAAGAGATGAAGCGAAATTTGATTAACCTTGAGCAAGCTCTTGAAGTAATTAGTGTAGGCAAAATCAGTGGAGCGATGGGGAATTTTGCTCACGCACCATTAGAGATTGAAAAGATTGTTTGTCAAGAGTTAGGACTTAAATCCGCAGCAATCTCCAATCAAGTGATTCAAAGAGATAGATATGCAAATGTGATGAATGCTCTAGCACTTCTTGCAAGCAGCTGTGAAAAGTTTGCGGTGCAAGTAAGGCATTGGCAAAGAACGGAAGTGTATGAAGTGGAAGAGTATTTTGCAAAGGGTCAAAAGGGAAGTTCAGCAATGCCTCACAAAAGAAACCCAGTGCTGACTGAAAATATCACAGGGCTTTGTCGTATAATTCGAAGCTACGCAATACCAGCGATGGAAAATATCGCACTGTGGCATGAAAGAGATATCTCACACTCATCTGTTGAGAGATTTATTTTGCCTGATGGATTTATTACGACTGACTTTATGCTCCATAGACTCAATAATGTGATAGCAAATATGACAGTTTATCCTGAAAATATGATGCGAAATTTAAATTTAACAGGTGGACTTGTTTTTTCTCAAAGGGTGCTTCTGGAGCTTCCACTTAAGGGGTTAAGCCGTGAAGAGTCATATAGGATTGTTCAAAGAAATGCGATGAAGGTGTGGGAAGATTTGCAAAAAGGAAAATCAGCACTCAATGAAAAGGGCGAGCCACTTTATTTGCAGTATCTACTAGCTGATGAAGAGTTGAGGCAGAGTTTGAGCGAAAAAGATATACGAGAGTGTTTTGATTATAGCTACTATACTAAAAATGTAGATGCTATTTTTGAGAGAGTTTTTCATGAAAGAGGAGAGTAAATGAATTCAAAAATAAGAGTTGTTAAAAGAAATGGTAGAATAGAAAATTTAGATATTTCCAAAATTCAAAAATACACCTCTGCCGCAACGGAAGGGCTAGAAAATGTAAGTCAAAGTGAACTTGAAGTGGATGCGCATATCCAGTTTCGAGATTATATTACAACCAAAGAGATACAAAAAACCCTCATTGCTACCGCAGTTGATAAGATTGATATCGATAGACCTAACTGGACATTTGTCGCTGCACGACTTTTTTTGTATGATTTATACCATCAAGTCAATGGCTTCAACGGCTATAAAACGCTTCAAGATTACTTTGAAAGAGGGGAATCGGAAGGGCGAATTGTAAAAGGGTTTAAAGAAAAGTATGACTTAGATGATTTAGATGCTTATATCGACCCAAAGAGAGATTTGCAATTTAACTATCTTGGTATTCGAACACTCTATGATAGGTATTTACTCAAAGATCGCCAAAACAACCCTATAGAGCTGCCTCAACATATGTTTATGGCTATAGCGATGTTTTTGGCTCAAAATGAGTTTGATTGTCAAAGCTGGGCAAAAAAGTTTTATGATTTGCTTTCAAAGTTTGAAGTAATGGTTGCAACTCCAACACTAAGCAATGCAAGAACACCTAGACACCAGCTTAGCTCATGCTACATTGGAAGCACCCCTGATAATATTGAAGGAATTTTTGATAGCTATAAAGAGATGGCACTACTAAGTAAATATGGTGGTGGAATTGGATGGGATTGGAGTAAGGTGCGAGCTTTGGGATCATATATCGATAACCACAAAAATGCAGCAGGTGGTACGATACCATTTCTAAAAATCACCAATGATATTGCGATAGCTGTTGATCAACTAGGAACGAGAAAAGGAGCAATTGCAGTTTATATAGAGCCATGGCATATGGATGTCAAAGAGTTTTTGGATCTAAAGAAAAATAGTGGCGAAGAGAGAAGAAGAGCGCATGATTTATTTCCTGCACTATGGATCAATGACCTATTTATGCAGCGAGTCAAAGATGATGCTGTGTGGACACTTTTTGATCCTTATGAGACTCCTGATTTGTGTGAATGTTTTGGTAAGGAGTTTGAAGAAAAATATCTAGCATATGAAAATGATAACAGTGTCGTCAAAGAAAGAATCAAAGCAAAAGATTTGTGGAAGCATATTTTACGAAGTTACTTTGAAACTGGAAGTCCATTTTTGTGTTTTAAAGATAATGCCAATAGAGCTAATCCAAATAAGCACTGCGGATTGATTCGAAGTAGCAATCTGTGTACGGAAATTTTTCAAAATACAAACCCAAACCACTACAAAATAGAAGTAACTTTTGAAGATGAAAGTGTTGCTTATTTTGAAGAGGAAGAGGATATCACTACCGATAATGGCATCACCAAGAAGGCCAAAAAACTAACTGCTCTTGATTTCATCAACGGTAAGAAGATATATATGGTCGAAAAGGTTTCAATCCCTGGTGAAACAGCTGTGTGCAACTTAGCAAGTATCAATCTATCAAAAGTTAATACCAAAGAAGATATTGAAAGAGTGGTGCCAATTGCGATTCGAATGCTTGATAATGTGATAGATTTGAACTTTTATCCACTAGGGAAGGTAAAAAAAACAAACTTAAGAACTCGCTCGATTGGGCTTGGTGTGATGGGTGAAGCACAAATGCTAGCAGAGAAAAAAATCCACTGGGGAAGCCATGAGCATTTGCATTTAGTGGATGAAATCATGGAAGCAGTAAGTTTTAATGCGATAAAAGCAAGCAGTGATTTAAGTTTAGAAAAGGGGCGATACCCAGAGTTTGATGGATCAAATTGGAGCAAAGGAATATTTCCAATCGATGTAGCCAATGAAAATGCAAAAAAACTTGTTGATAGAGGTGGATTGTTTGGGTATACCTATGATTGGGATAGTTTAAGAGAAAAGGTCAAAAATGATGGGATGCGAAATGGGTATTTGTTGGCGATAGCACCAACAAGCTCTATTTCAATTTTAACTGGAACTACACAAGCGATAGAACCAGTATATAAAAGAAAATGGTATGAAGAAAATCTAAGTGGACTAATTCCTGTAGTAGTGCCAAATCTAAATCCTAATACTTGGGAGTATTATACACCAAGCTATGATTTAGATCAAAGAGTGCTTGTTAAGGCTGCGGCAATCCGTCAAAAATGGATTGATCAAGGGCAGAGTTTGAATATATTTGTTTCACTTGAAAAAGCAAGTGGAAAGTATCTCAATGAGATATATATGAGTGCATGGGAGCTTGGGTTAAAGTCGTGTTATTACTTACGAAGTCAATCACCCGAATCGAGAAATGATGTAGAGGATCGATCGATGGAGTGTGTAGGTTGTCAATAATCTGTTAATTTTTTTTTAAAAAAGAGTCGACGAAGCGATGTATAGTGCAAAAAAAGTGATAAAAACAAGGTTGTATTACTGTAGCTGTATTTAATTATTTTACTCTACAATACTTAAAACTATAAAGGAGACAAATATGTCAATGACAACTGAACTAAAAAAGATTGATTTATCAGGAACAAAAAAAGGAGTAATCTCTATAGCAGATGTAAAGGAACCTTATGGCCCGGGAAGTAACGATGTTGTAAGTATCGCTATAGCACTCAATGGTGAAGATATAGAGTGGAAAGTGCATATTCCCTATGATAATATCGATGAAGTAATTGAAGCATTGCAATTAGCAAAAGCAAAAAAAGAGAGTTAACCACAAAGGGGCATTTCTGCCTCTTTGTTAAATCTATAATATATAAAAAAGGGTTTAATCTTTTTTAAAACTCTTCATTTCTATTGACAGCTCTTGTCGAAGTTTATATTANTTTCTCTTAAGAGAGATTTTAAAATTATCTACACTTTTCAAGTGATGTTTTAAAAAAGTAAAACTTAGCCTTAAGTTTATCTAAATTACCAAGCAGTTTATTTAATTATCTTTTTAAACTCTTTGTTGAAATTAAAATTATGATTTTTATTAAAAAAAGGCAGTCCAAGAAGTCTATAGTTTTTATTTTCTGCTCTGATAACATTTTTAAATCCATATTTTTTAGAGATTTCTTCTAAAAACCTTTCTTTCCAGCCATCTTTTCCAGTTTTGAAATCTCCATCATCTCCAATATATTGATCACCTTTTGGCTCAATAAATATTTGATAATAAATTTCCACCTCTTCATCCCTAACTTGCTTTTTGTCTTTTGTTTTCAAAAAGAGGATAAAGTCAGGTTGAAAGCCTCTGCCTTGTTCAAAATCATATATTGTATACATCTCTTCATTTCTTAAGAGATATATCTCTTTATATTTCTGCTTTAAATTACCAATCATCTCTTTAATGAAACTAATAAACCCTCTCTCTTCGCTTGTTCCGTAGAAAGAATCCAAAACATACCAATTTTCATTTTCCAATTCTTTAGCTAAATTTTCAGAATCTGCATCTACTTTAATAGTTTTTGTTTTAGGTTCTGCAAAAAATCTTTTAAAATCTCCTGCAATAAACTCACTTCCAATTTTTGGAGCAATTTTTCTTTTTAACTCAGTAAAAACACTATCTAAAAATTTACTCACTAAAGCTAACTTGTCCCTATTATCAATATCATCATACTCAAGATTCTTACTTACGACTATTTTTAGATCAAAATCGGCAAGCTTGTCATTTTGCAAATCCTCAATGCTTTCAATTTCCAATTCTTTGGATAGATTTTCAAAGCAAAATAATGAGTTTTCTTGTTTGGCTTTGATACTGATAGCTTTTTGGACGATATGTTTTTCAATCTCTTTAAATTTGATTGAAATTGTTTTTAGCCCCATTTCTTGTAGATGCACCCTTTGTAAATCTTTCTTTTTTTCAAAATCGATTTCTTGCTCTGTAAACTCTAAACCTTTGATCTTATATGGCACAAAAAAATCTTTTTTTATATCTTCTAAACTCTTCCTTTTTCTATTTGGATTATCGATCTGTTTGTTGTACCAAATCTTTGTTTCGCTATAAAATTTACTCTTTCTAAACTCCTTTTTGAGTGCAAAAGTTTTGATAACTTTATCATCCTTGATATATCCATCTTTTCTTAACTCCTCTTTGAGATGACTTATATATCTTGATTCCTCATCATAAGTATAATAGTATAGTTCCTCTAATACTCTAAGTTCATGCTTTAAATCATCATCAAATTTTCTTTTGTTCTTTATTTTATCTTTATAAGCAAAAGGGAAATATCTCACACCCCTTCCAATGAGCTGTTTCTCTTTGGTTGTTGCTTCTGGAGTTTTTTTTGTACTTCCTCCTGTGTTTTGTCCGCTATAGAGTCTTACAATATCAAAAAGATTCAAAACATCCCAGCCTTCAGTCAATCTATCAACCGTAAAAATTGCTCTAATGTGATTGTTTTTATCCTCTAAGCTATTGAGTAATTTTTCTGTCTCTTCATCTGTTTTTTCTTTTTTGGTTTTGTTTGTTTTTGAGTTGGTAATAATTGTATTTTTCTCTTGATAACTTTGCTTAATCCAGTTAGCTATCTCTCCAAGGTGAATATTTTCTCTTTTGATAAATTCTAATAATGCTTCTGTTCTTGATTTTCCTTGTTCATGAACACTGTTGCTTTGAGATATTTTGTTNGCAATATCTTTTAAAAAGTCAAAATCACTTGCTTTGATATTCTCTATCCAATCCAAAAACTCCTCATAATCTTTTTTTGATTCTTCTATTGTTTTGCTTCTAAAAAGTATTACTGGCTTGAAGTTTGCAATATTGTATTTAAGTGCAATTTTGTGTCTATACCATTGAAACAAAAGTGCTTGTAAAACTCTCTCTTTCTTAGATAGGGTTGAGGAGATAAGATTGATCTCTTTGGTGTATCCTGCTTGCAAAAACTCTTTGAGTCCAAATTTATAGATGATTTTATCTTCATATTTTTTTGCAACATTTTCTGTGGCTGGGATGGTTGCTGTAAATTCCAAAAGCACATTTTTATTCTCTATCTTTTTTCTATTTTTATGTAAAATCAGCTCTATAACGGTATGCTCCCAACCTCGTTTTTCAATTTCTGCAATACCTGTTCTGTTTGTAATTTCTATTGGAAACAATTCTTGTTGTGTGTTTGCTTTTTTGTTGGTGTCTGTATTGAGATGATGTGCTTCATCAGCAAGCATTACGATATTTTTGCTGTGCAAGTCCTCCAGAGTAGTCTGATTTTCTCTTTGTAGGTGGATATCGTTATAGAGTTTTTGGATAGAGGTAAACTTGATCTCTATCCCTTGTGGATTGTCACTAAAGGTATCTACTTTTTTGATATTGACAGTTTTATCTTCAATGACAATTTTTTCTTTGAAGAGATACTTTGTGTGGGTGCTATCTACAAAATTGTTCTCAGTTTTACCTACAATATTGTTTTGATTGACAAAGAAGAGAAAATGTCTATACCCCTTATGATAGTAGTATAAAATCATACTTGCCATCAAAAGTGTTTTTCCTGTGCCTGTTGCCATGTTAAACATGAGATGAGTAGGTGTGTTTGGATTTTGCCTTTCTTTGATTGCTTGAAAGGTGAGAAAGTTTTCAAAAGCCTCTTTTTGCCAATCAAAAAATCCATACCTTAAATTATCTAAAATATATTTTGGGATTTCTGGAAAAGAAATTCTTAATCTATAAGCTTTTTCACCAATTGTTTCATAAAGATATTTAATATCTGCCATAGTTATTTCTCATTGTTATAAAATTGACTTGTTAGCCTCTGGTCTTCCTCGCTTATGCCAAACTTCTTATCCGCCATCTCTGTTTTGTTCACATACATTTGGTTGTTATCTAACATCGCTATAAAAATCTTTTTTTGCTCTTCTAGGGTGAGTTTTCTAAAATTTTCTTCTTTGATAACCTTCTTTTTAAACTTTTTGATTTTAAGATTGTAGTTTAAGAAATATCTTTCATACATCTCATCAAAAAAGTTTTCTAACTCCTCTAGACTCTTACAAGCAAGGATTTTCTCTTTGGCTGTTTCATTCCACTTGGCAAGCTCAAAATAGATAAAATCCCCACCACCTTGCCAGTTGATAGATTTTGAAATACCGGTTTGGTCGCCATTGATAACATTTTTTAATCTTGCAACCGCACTATTTCTACCATAATCAAGTTGTTCTATTCCAATATACTGTCTGCCCATTTTGTGTGCTACCGCACAAGTCGTGCCGGTACCAAGGTGGTAGTCAAGGACGATGTCGCCCTTTTCTGTACTCATTTCTATAATCCTTTTCAATAGTTTTTCAGGCTTCTTTGCAAACTTCATAACTACACCACCTTCATTTGCTATCCCATCCCACTTTATATCTACCCAAATATCACTCAAGTATTTACTTGAGCATTCTTTACCATCCACGATATTTACTTTATTAGAAAAAAAAACAACTTCCCCNTTTTTCCATAGAATTGTTTTCTTGTGTTTTTTTTCTTTTATAATAAATTGATTTGGATTATTGTCAAATTCTTTTTTTAATTTTTGTGAAATATCGCGAACAGAAAAAATATTATCTTTATTTTGTAATTGAAAATTATACAATTCTTCATCATTTCCAGCTTTATTAAACTTTTCTCTATATGCTTCTTTTACACTTAAAATTTCCCATTTATTAGGATCTTCAAACTTATTTCTTATAAAATAAGAATAATTCTGATCATATCCAGGATTTTCAACAAATTGTTTTTTATAAATAAATTGATTAGTTTTTGTATATATTAANATCGTTTCTTTTACTCTAACTGGTTTATTTGCATTAACCTTAACACCACTTTCGGAAGAAACTTTAACTGAAATGATACTGTTTAAATTTTTCCTACCAAAAATCTCATCCATCAAAACTTTTAAATATGCTTGTTCATTATCATCACATTGTACAAAAATCACCCCATCATCTCTNAAAAGCTCTCTTGCTACTTCGAGCCTATTTTTCATAAAGGTTAGCCAAGTAGAGTGGTTGAAGTTGTCGTTGTATTTGAAGCTATCATTGCCAGTATTATATGGCGGATCTATATAGATTAACTTCACTTTTCCTGCAAATTGCTTTTTGAGTGAGTGTAAAGCAAGAAGATTGTTCCCTTTGATTATTAGATTTTCTTTGATGGTTCCATCTTCATCCCTTTTTATCTCTTTTACTTCCTGCTCTCCATCTTTGGTGTATCTTTTCCAATTTACAAATGCTTTGGGGTCAAAAAGCCTATCTATCTCATCATGAGCCAATACAGAATTAAAAAATATCTCTTTTCTTTTGCTCTTTTTTTCTTCGTATGTTTTAGTTTTCTCTGAATACTCAAAATAGGTATCTAGTCCCTCTTCTTTGCTTTGTCCACCCTCTAGGACACAATCTTTGTATGGAAAATCCAAAACCACATCATCTGTATCTTTTAAAAACCTCTTTCCATCAGTTAGACCAATTCTGTTTTTATATGCAGTGTAGGAGTTATCAATCTTGTTTTCCTCCATAAAGAAGCGAAACTCATCTATTTTAAAAACATATACATCTTTTATTTTTACAAAAAACTTCTCTCTTAAGTCCTTTTCTTCAAGGAGTAACTCAATTACCCTTTCATCGATACTCTCTACTAAATCCAAAAGAAGAGTTTGATTTAGCTCTGTTTTATCCTCATTCCAAAGCCTTTGGTCGTTTTTTAAAACTTTGAAGATGAGCTGCTTTAGCTTTGTGTGATTCATATTGATTTCATTCATAAATTAAAAAATATCTGTATTATTTTGTTCTTTAATAATGATATCTAAGATTTCTAAAATATCATATTGATGAGAAGGACTTAGCATTCCAAATATCTTAATCATTTCAATTATTATAAAAGCATTATTTTTATTAATTTCAAAATATGCAAATTCTTTTGTATCTGCACATCTTCCAATTAAAGGATTATCAGATTTTAATTCAGTTATTGGTAAACAAAAATATAACATAGGCTGAATACCAATCGCTCTTTGTTTTTCTCTAATAGTAATTTCTGCTATAACTTCGTAGTTTTTAAATTTATATATTAATTGAGGATATTCTACTGTTAATATTTCAAAGTTTAAATTATTTATTGTCTCATTGTTTGGATATGTTCTTTTTATTGCACAATGTGGATATTTTGAAATCAAGTTTTCTTCTTTTAAATTTTTGATAAAATCTTTTAAATCATATAATTGTTTTACTGAAATCACTTCAAATTCTGCTAAATAGTAAAGATATTCACTAAGTTCATAAAGAGCTTTTTTCTTTTTATTATACGCAATAAAATTAACTTCTCTTAAAGTGGTTAAATTTATTTTATTGCTTATAGTTTCAATATCATAGCTAATTTGCCATTCAATATAATTTTTTTGATTAAATTTTTTGCTTCTACTTGCAAATGGTAATCCATAACCATAAATATTATCTCTTTCTTTAACTCTAATTTTTCCAGAAGTCGTTGTAAGAGGAATCGCAACGATTAAAGATTTATCATTCCTATTAATTGTTTTAATATACATAGTGTT
>Ga0052835_100031_pt1 | contig 14090 bp, 6 predicted proteins | sample Wilsouwater61714_FD_53172 | JGI IMG/M metagenome (GOLD analysis project Ga0052835, IMG submission 53172) | Hot spring water microbial communities from Wilbur Hot Springs, California, USA - Wilbur source water - 6/17/14 | ecosystem: Environmental > Aquatic > Thermal springs > Unclassified ...
GCTCAGTCATAAAAAGCTCTCTTACAAATTCAAAACTCTCTTGCTCATTCAAACCATCAAGTTGAGGCATATCATTTAGAGTAAAAAAATCGGTTTTTGTGCCGCTAAAATCATCAAGCTGTGCATAAGCATAACTCTCAAGCTCTTTGAGTGAAAATTCATATAAAGCTTGCTCATACACAAGCTCTGAAACCTCCTCATAAGGTTTTACTTGCGGCTGGATAATATCGACAATCTTTATAGTAACATATCGATTATCTATTGGTGTTGGTTTAATCACATCACCAATCTTTGCCCCTACAATCTCTTGCCAAGTTTCTTCCAAAAAGTATTCANGCTCTTTNAGCCGCATAGATTCCAAACTATCCAATTCATTGTTTCGTAATGCGANATAATCTCTTTGGGCTTGCGCTTTTGCTCTTTGCATCCGAAACTCATTTACCATTTCATCATAAACCTCATCCAAAGGCAAGATTTTTCCCTCATCATTACGATAGTTAAATCGTGCCACTTCATACTGCGCTTCTATATCTTCATGAGTGTACTCAATCCCTTCGCTAGGTGTAAAATGCACTTCAAAAAGATACTCTCTTTGCGTCATATACCTATCTTTATTTTGTTCATAGTAAGCTCTTGCTTGCTCTTGANTAATAGAGACATTTATATCATTTAAANCCAATACTTTATACTCAATTTTATCTGCTACAACNGTTTGCAGCACCTCTTTTTCAAGCTGCGTTGGTTTGATAGCAAAAAGACTTAATAACTTGTTAAGTTTTATTTCATCAGCAACTATCTTCTCAAAATCACTTGGCTTAAGCCCCATCTGTGAAAGAGTTTGACGATAGAGTTGTGCATCAAAAACGCCATCAACTTGAAAACTCTGAATTTGAACTATCTCATTGGCAACCTCTTCATCACCTACTATAATCCCATAGCTATCAGCTAAATTCAAAAAATGTGCTTGGTTGATGAGACTACTAAGTGCCACTTCAGGTAGTCCTATCTCTTTTGCTGTTGCTTCATCCAATTTACCGCCAAGAATCAAGTTGTATTGATTATAAAGATTTTGGTATGCTAATTGATAAGTAGAAAAATTAATCTTTCGCTCATCAACCTTTGCAACAGCACTTCCTACACCTCCATATTGGTAGCTTCCCCAGCCTACAAAACCTGCACCCACAAATGCAATTGTACTAATCCAAATCGTAATAACTAAATATTTTCTATTTTCCTGCATCCAAGCTATCATTTAATAGTCCTAATTAAAATATCACTTTTTTAAATCTTTTATTCTATAGAAAAATGGTTTAAATTATACTTGAGATTTTTAAAATCCATTACAATCAATCTACGGCTAAACTTAAAAGTCTACAACTCTTTTCTAAAACAGCTATTTTTTTCACCACTTCATAAATATCTCGGTCATAACAATACAATCCATATCCTCGAATTACCATTAGTTTGCTCTCACTATTTAGAAAATAATTAGCAATTTCTCTAGGTGCTCTATCATACCAACTTACAAAACTCTTTAGGTCATACACTTGCACATTGCCAATAATTGTCTGTCCAAAATAATCTTTTGGAACAATCAAATCGGTATGCAAACTGTATGAAGTGGTATATTCAGGCACCGTATGGCAAATAAATTTTGCACTTGAGATAGTTTTATATATCTCTTCATGGATATTTGCATCGATACTTGCCTCATTCCAGCGGTAGTCTTTATTGTAGATATTAATTTTTATCATCGAATCATCGCTTAGCTTATCAAAAATCGCCTCTCTTTTATTAATCCAAAAACTTCCACTATCTGCTTTTAAAGAGATAGAACCATGGTAAATACCAAAAAAATCTTTTCGAAAAAGTGAGAGTGAAATCTCTTGGATCTTTTTTAAAAGTGAGCCATCCATCGATTTTTCCTTTGGGTATAATAACAAGGCGATTATATCTTATTAGAATAAAAAAGTAGGTGAAATTTGAGTAAAAAAAGAGGCAAAATAAATAAACAAGTAAAAAAAATATTTGATGGGTTAGGATTTGATCAAGGAGTTGTAACGCTTGATGAAAAGTTGCTTATGCAACTGCTTATCTTTGTTGCAGTAAAACCAAAAAGCTTTACAAAAGAGGATATGCTTCGAGCTATCCGAACACATTGGTCCCAAGCTTCTGTCAATGTACGAAAAGCGATACTCAACTTCATCACCCAAAGAAAACAAGATTTTGATTGTGACATTGAACAAAGAATCGAAAAAATAACTGAACTTGCCAAAGAGTATGATTGCAATGAAAATGAGATTTCAGAGTTAATTCGAGCTTTTAGAGAGCAAAAATCAAAAAAGATAACGCAAAAAAAGATAAAAGCAAAAATTGATCAAATTCGTTTTGGGCATTTGCAACAAAGCCTCTATGCAAAAAGTGGTGTTTGGGTTACTGGTGTAGATGGCAAGGGTGAATTTTTACACTCATATAAATTTGAAATTTTTAAAGAGGTTTTTCACAAAGAATTGCTAAGTTACACTGAGCCCATCGATAATTTTCAAACTTTAGATCTTAAATCAAAGCTCTTATCTTTACTCAAACAGAAAGAAAAAGCAATCAGTCTTAAAAAAGAGCAAATCAAATCGATAATCAACTCATTGCCTCACAAACATTTATATCTTAGCAAAACCGATATTCTAACCATTTTAAAATCGCTTTTACATGATGACAACTTAGACTATCCAACTATCCCTCTTACAATATTAAGAAAAGTTTTTGATAGATTTATCGTAACGGTTGAAGATGATTCTATCAACTTAAGAAAACTTCACAACTGTGAATTCTTAGGTGAAAAGATCTCCTATTATTTAGATTTAAGTATTGAAAAAAGAAGCCTTTTTTCGCAAATATTTTATGCTCAAACGATTGATTTAGAAAAAAGTTTTCAAGAAAAACATGTGCAAAATTTAACCCAAATAAAATTGGAATTTGATTCACTTGTTAAAAAGATGCACACTCTTTCGTCTGAACTTGATATTGATGATGCAACTATTAAAAACTTTATTAAACAGCAACTTATTAAAGATATCAACAGTCGAAAAGTTTTTAAACTCCGCACCAAAATTTATCGAAAAATACTTTATCACTTCCAAGAGTACCTATTTAAACAAAAGCAAAAAAAGTATCAAGAGGAGCTACTGAAAAAAACGGTTCGTGATTTTAAAAATCTTTTTCCAGTCGCTAGAGGGTTAAAGAGAAAGCTTTTTTTTTACATGGGACCAACCAATAGTGGCAAAACTTACGCTGCACTGCAAAAACTCAAAAAAAGTAACACTGGGTACTATTTAGGACCACTTCGACTTTTGGCATTGGAAGGATATGAAAAGTTAAAAGCTGATGGAATCAATTGTTCACTTATTACTGGAGAAGAGGAGATTATTGATGAAGAAAGCACGCACATAAGCTCAACTATTGAGATGCTCAATTTTGGGTTTGATGTTGATTGCTGTGTGATTGATGAGGTGCAAATGATCAATGACAAAGATAGGGGCTGGGCTTGGGTCAATGCCATCATTGGAGTAGGAGCAAAAGAGGTCTATATGACTGGCTCAGCAAATGCGCTCGCAGCAATCAAAGAGATTGCCTCATGGCTCAATGAAGAGTTAAAGGTAGTGGAATTTAAAAGAAAAAATCCTTTAAAAGTTTTAGAAAAGCCAATCGATTTAGACAATATTGCACCCCAAACTGCACTTATTGCATTTTCTCGGAAAGAGGTACTTGAGCTTAAACAAAAACTTGCCAAAAAGTATACAATCTCAGTCATTTATGGCAATCTATCACCTGAAGTTAGACGCGAAGAAGCTAGAAGGTTTCGTGAGGGAGAGAGTCAAATCATCATCGCTACTGATGCCATTAGTATGGGTTTAAATTTACCAATAAAAACGATTTTATTCACCAAAGATAGCAAGTTTGATGGTGAAATTATAAGAGAGCTTCATAGTGATGAGGTGATTCAAATAGCAGGTCGTGCTGGACGATACGGTATCGAGGAGGTTGGCTATGTAGGTGGCATCAATGCAAAAGTTCATAAGTTCATTGCCAAAAAAATTCAAGAAAAATTACAACCCATTACACCACCATTTGCTGTGATGGCAAATTTGGAGCATATCCGTTTGGTTTCATCAATACTTAATACCAACAATTTATATGAAATTTTAGATTTTTTTGCAAACAATATGAAATTTGAAGGTCCCTTTGTTGCCAAAAGGCTGGAGCAAATGATGGAAATTGCACGTATTACTGATAACTATAAACTTGAACTAGAAGTAAAATACCACTTAAGCTGTGCGCCTGTGAGCATCAACTCACCCTATATCGAATCCAAATTTCATGAATATATCCTCAGTCTTGAAAAAAACACCAAAGCCCCATACACACCAATCAAAGATCTACCAAGCTATGCCAATAGTGCAGCGATGCTCCTTAAAATCGAGGATAGAGTCAAAGAGATTTCGCTGTATTTGTCGCTCTCCTTTAAGTTTCCGCATATCTTTAGTGACACCACCAAAGCACTGCAAGCAAGAAGCACACTCAATAGATTTATAGAAAATTCACTTAAATTTTCTCAATTTATCAAGCGATGTAAAAGATGCGGTAGGGCCATGGATTTTGATTCTACATTTAAAATTTGTAAGCATTGCTATAACCGCAACAAAAAAAGAGTTACTAGGGTCTTTTAAAGTTTGAATTTTTAAACCTAGAATTACTTATAGATAAAATAATTTAAAGCCTTTAATTACAAGCAGCTCTAAAAACTTCTCTCCAATCAATCTCACACTAAGAAAGTTGAAAATAGTTAGATTAAAAAATAAAACTTATCACACTCCATAACTAGTGCCAAATCTTATGATTCTTTAGAAATAAAAATTTCGTTAATACGCTAGATAATAGATCTAACAAGTATGAAAGATTATATTTATGAAAAGATGATAGAAGTAATACTCTAACTGATACATAAAAAAATCTATAGAACTTTTGAATCTTACCCTTAACCTCTTTAAATTAGAAGAATTAATAAAATCAACAAAAGTAAACATATAAAATGAATAAATAGATATTAATAAAAAGTGTAAATTTTTATATAAATATTGATAAAGTTCAGTTAAACTGAGTAAAGATTTTTTAAAATTAAGAAAATAAAAAAGATGAAAGTTCTAAAAATAGTTTTCAAGGTTTCCATCATTTACAAATCAATTTTATCTATTTGTTTACTAAAACGGAAAAATTTCATCTAAGAAACTACAATCTATCCGATATTCTTTAAAAATGTGTTCATTGTAATATTTTCTCAAAGCATTTTTTTCTTCAAGCTTTGAGATAAATAGGGGCTCAAGAATTTTATTTTGTTCATCTAGATATTTTACAAAACTACACCAAAGTTTTTTCTCCTCCAAAGACCACTCTTTTTCAGTAAAGATTCTGATTAAATTTGCTTCTGTTTCAGAGTCAAATAAAGCCAATTTTTCAGCTAATCTTAATTCAACAAAAATTTTTTCTAGTTTGTTTTGAGTTAATTTCTCGATATTTTCTAAAACTTTAGAAAGTAAAAACTCATTTAGTTTTGCAGTAGTTTGAATTTTTTGTAGCTCTTTGAGTATATCTTGTTCAAAATTATTCTCTCTATTGACTTTTTCGATAACAAAATCTAAAGAAGCTTGATTTTTGATTTCTTTTTGTTCAACATTAATTTTATTTAATGCTTCAATAAATGTTTTAATTGTTTCAATCGATTTTCGCACTTCTTTTGATTCAATACTAGATATCGCTGAATGACTCAAAGGATTTAAGATTACTGTTCTATGAAGTTCAATACTATCTGATATTTCTCTATCATTCAATTTTTTCTTTACTGGTTGTAAGAAATCTTCGGTTGTGAGTTTGCGCTGATTAATTTTATATCTCACCAATAAATTATGCTTATCACAAAACTTTTTAAGAGCATTTTCAAATTCACTTCTAAGATATACAACTGATGATTTCAAATCACCTTGTTCTAAATAATACTCTGCTCTGTTTATGAAATTTTGATTATCCGCATATACAGGAACTTCAAAATCATCATTTGCATTACAAAAAAGTTCAATATATTTCCAATCCTTATCGCTTACTTTTTGTCTAATAATATCAAACCAAGTCCTATCATAAGTCATAAAAAATATTTGATAATCAGCAAAGTATTTTTTCAATATATCTATCATTGGCATGCGATTTGACATATCAAGCCCAATAAGCACATCATCAAGAGCTAAGATTTTCAAATCGCTTGAAGGTAGCTCTAAAATAGAAGCAAAAAATATAGATATTGCGATAGCAGATAATTTTGCTTCATTTAGAACCAAATGATGGTGTGCTAATTTCTCTTTATCAAAAAAATTAACATATAACCAAATCTCTTTTTGAAATATCCTATTTTTTGCATCTTTTGGTCGTCCATCAAATTTAATTCCTTCAAACTCAAATTGAATGCTAATTTTATAATCAAACATTTTCAAAATTTCATTTGCTTTAGTTTCAATAGATTTCAATTTTATAGTTAACCCATCATTATAATTTTTCAATAATTGTTTAGGCTGTTTGCCCTTTGGACTTTCAAGTATCTTTTTATAATCAAACTCAAAAGTATTATGTGTTATTTCATTTTCGCTATGAGGCAAAAGTTTTAATGCCAATAAATCAAATATATTTACCTATCGTAATCAATATGCAAAAAATATGTTTCAAGCAACTTCTTATAATCAATAAAACCTTTTGTTTTTGCAGATTCTAAAATAGTACTATAATGTGTTTCTTTGACATTGTAAGACCAAGTCACTATTTTTTCAGCAGAATTTTTATCGGAGCGAAGTGAAACTTTGATATGTCCCTCATCTTTTGGATTAAAAATATTTTTATAATCCAAAAAATTAAGCCTTTTTCTATGTGAATCAAGAAAGTATTTTAAAGCCTTAAAGAGTGAGCTTTTACCACTTCCATTTTCACCGTAAACGAGCAAGTTTTTACCATCTTTGCCTAAATCAATCACATAATTATTATAAAAAGCTCTGAAATTTTCTATCTCTATTTTAGTAATTCGCATTTTCTTTACCCTCTATGATTCTCACGACTTCTACACTATCTATAAAGTACATATTTTTTTTGATGGTGTGGTTTTTGTCATTGAGTCTCTCAAAAATAGCTCTGATACTCTCAAGCTTATTATTCATACTTTCTATCTCTGGTAAATTCTCTTTTTGAAGTGGCTCTATAAAGTATTTATTTACTTTGTGNAGTTCATCACNAAAATATAGCTCATANACCATACAATCAATAAGCCTTTCAAAAAAGGAGACCATTAATCTATCTTTTGCAAATGCCAAATCATCATTTTTAAAAAACTCTTGTTGTTTTAAAAATATCACATAATCCACCAAAACTTCAAACGGTTTTGTATCTTCGATATTTTCAATTTTTGGGAGTGGAAAAGGATTGATATAATCAGGTTTGAATCTAAAAAAACCATTTGCCATAGTTGTACCTGTTTGTTGTAGATACCACCAAAGAACTCTTGAGTTTAGAATTGCCATATAAAATTTATAGCTCTCTTTGATATGGTCATATTTTTTATAGCCGTAATTGGTAGTCGTTAAATAAAATTCGCCATTGCCGTCGTATGCAAAATTACATCCCATTGATATATCTGGTTGGATTAATTTTTCTTTATCAGCATCAATAATTCCCTGTTTTCTTCCAAATTGAAACCATTCTCCATCAATATTAAATCTCCCCCTCTCCCTATTTCGTAAAACAGACTCACACTCTTTAAGATATTCATACCCTTTTGGAAAAAGTTTTTGTAACTCTTTTTCACTGTAAAGTTCTGCTTTTTCTTTGCCATCTTCTATTTTTCTAAAGTACGGAAATATAACGACTTTATCGCTCTTTAGCGTCTCATATCTATGAACATCATCACCTTTCAAAAGTGGTTTTACTAGACCTTTTTCTATCTCTATTTTTTTGTCAAGCTCTTTTGAGTACCCCACTATTATTTCGTTATCTTCAATGCAATCACTTAAAAAATAGACACTATCTTTGCTTGTTGCTATTCCTTGAAAAATCTTCTCAAACACATTTTTAACTCTCAAGGGTTGCTCTTCAAGGAGNGCTAAAATTCTAGCTGTTTGATTGTCGCTAAAAGTCCAAACCCCATTATTGAGTTTCTCATTTTTTGTAATTGTGTATTTATTTTCCGTGATAGAGTCTAAAAAACCTTTAAGGTCGCTGTTGTTTTGCAAATCTCTATCAAGTCCAACATATTGTACCACTTGAGATTTGTTTTTAAACCAGACAAGCGAGGTGTAGGTAGAGGCATTAAAGACTTGATACTCACGAAATGAGATAAATCGAAAAATCTTATCTTTTGAAAACTCACGAAGCCCTTTTCCAAAAGCACTATTGACCCATTTATGAGGCATAATGAAGTTAACAAGCCCATTTTTATTTAAAAGCTTTATCGCTCTTTCAGTAAAGAGGACATACAAATCATAACTTCCTGTAGCCGATTTGTAGAGTTTTTTATATTTCTCAGACTCTATTTTGTCTATCCCTTGTACTCTCAAATACGGCGGATTGCCTATCACGATATCAAACCCATCTTTGATGTTAAACATAAAATCACTATCAAAAAATCCTGCCACGCTTAAGGGGTCAAATGGATTATAATCGGTGAGTTTGTTTTCTAAGGCAAAGAGCAAGTTTGTCGATTCTTCTTCTTGAAACATCTTTTTTTGGGTCTTAATGTACTCTGTTTTAATTACTTTTTTTCGCTCTCCACTTGCTTCAAAGTACTCATTTTTGAGTTTTAACAAATTTTCTTCAAGCATATAATATTCAAGTGTTGCGAGTCGATTGTGTTTTGGCATTTCTAAGAGTGAGTTTGCACAAACAAACTTAAACTCCAAGTTTGGCAACGGTTCTGGCTCCCCCTCTTCATCAACAATGAGCGACAAGAAAAACCTAAGCTTACTAATTTCTATAGCTATAGGCTGAATGTCGACACCATAGATAGTGTTTTTAATGATAGAGAGTTTTCTCATATAGTTTTTGTTTCTATTTTTATGAGCCTCTCTAAACTCTTTGCTTTGGAGGTTAAACCAAATAGTTGCATCTTCATCTATAAGTTTTAAAATTTTTACTATTCTCTGAAGCAGTCCCATCGGGAAAGCTCCCGAACCACAAGCTGGATCAAGGATCTTAAGCTCAAAAATAGCAGATAATATTTTGGTTTTATCATAGTCGTGCAAGGGTTCTTGATTTTTAAAGATGATGGTTTTTAAAACCTCTTCATCTACATCTGTTTTGGTTTTGATATATTCTAAAAGTGAGCTATTTACCATATACTCAACTATCTCTCTTGGCGTGTAGTAGCTTCCTGTAGCTTTTCTTGCNTTTTGACTTGTTTCGGGGTTTATCTCTGCTAGTAAGTTTTCAAATATTCGTCCTAACATCTCTGGGTCGATAGAGAGGTCGCTATCTTCGATACTATTTTCATCTACGGTAAAATTATATTGGTCAAGATGCTCATAAAGTTCACTAAAAAANNTATCATCTATTTTTAACATATTGATATANTTACTAGCTATTCCATTCCACTCATAATAGTCTAAATAGAGAGGCTCAAAAAGTCCCCCATTGAGAAATGGAATAGAATCATTTGCAAATTCTGGTTTTCTTTCATCTTTGGGGGTATTAAGCTGTTCAAAAAAGAGAGGTTCAAGTTTTTCGTGATAGTAGTCTTTACATATAGAAAAAATATCCTCTGGAATTAAAGCTTTTTTGCTTAAAAATTTGATAAATAGTATCCGTCCAATAAGTCTAATGGCAAACTCTTTTTTGTCGTTCTTATTGGTGCTTGGATATTCTAGGTACTCATTTAAAAGTTTTTCATACTCTTTTATAAGCCCTTTATAGAACTCTTTTGTAACCGCTTCTACGCTAAACGCTTTTTCAATCTCTTCAATTTTTGGGTATTTTAGATTTTTTAACTGTTCAAATGCTGTTTTAATCTTGGTATTACCGAGCAAAAAGGTAAATCTTCTTTGACTTGTAGTCNCTTGTTTNTGATTTTCATCGTAACTAAATCTGACAAATGAAAGTCGCCATACTTTTTGATTTGGGCTATAAAATGCACCTATTGCACCATCAAGCAGATTTGCATCTGCATATTTTTTAAGCTCTTTGTGAAATCCTACTCGATTGTTTTCTATGTCTTTATTTTCTGGAGCTTCTAAAACAAAAAAACCAATTTCATTGTTATCGTCAAGTTTTACTTTGCCAAGATAGCCATCTTCGATATTGTAATTTTCACTAAATCCGTAAAACCTTTCACTAATAAATTTTACAAAATCAACTTTGTTAAATGGTGATTGTAAAAATTGTTTTAAGTCCAATTCTAATCCTTTTTTTATACAAAACTCTCGCTTAGTATGATATCTATCTCTTTTTTTGCATATTGTGGGTTTTTGTTGTTTTGCACAAGTGAATATTTTTCTGTTAATTTTGTTAATTTATCTGTAATTTCAGAAGAGCTTCTAAGTTTGGATATTTTTATTACCTCTTTAGATAGATTTAAAATCTTACCTATTTTGATAGCATCTACAAGCAACTCATACACATCAAATGATATAAAACCTTTAGCATATAAAGATTTCAAGATTCTTATGGATTGCTTATCTATTTTATTGTCAACTTTTATACTATCTGCTTGTGTTTTGCTAACAATTTCATCTAATTCATTACTAAAATAGCTATGAGCCAACTTGACATGCTCATAATGCAACTCTTTTATTGGTAGTATTGGCTTTTCATCTATTTTTGCCCTTAGATTCTTTGCCATCTCTACAAAGTTGACAGCCTCAACTTGATTATCTATTACCTTATAGTAATTTTTGGAACTATTGCTTTTTATAAATACAAAGCTTTGTATCTTATCTCTTGCTGCTCTTTGTACCCTTAGTTTCTTAGGTAATGCTTTGATTTTTTGAAAAGTTTTAGGATATGCCTCCTTGAATAATCTAATCTCTTCTANAAATGGCANTTCTTCATCTGTCTCATTTTCTATATTTTCATCAAACAAATTAACTGTTCCAATCTCTTCTNCTTTTGAATATATCTTGCTATCTTCTCCAAGTGAATGGTGAAAAGTTTGGAGTTTTATGTAAGCTTTTTTTGATAGCTCTATGAGGCTTTCGCTGAGTGCTGTTGGCTTGAAGTTGTAGATAAATATCTCTTTATGTTTAGTGCCTATACGATTGATTCTTCCGATTCTTTGCATAAGCCTTGTAGAATTCCAAGGTATATCATAGTTGTAAATAATATTACTTCTATGCATATTTATACCCTCACTCAGTGTATCTGTAGAGATAATAACATCATAGTCATCTTTTTGATTATCATAGTTGGCATCAAAATTTTCTCTTATAATCTCTTTTAGCTTGTCTCTATTGCCTCCATGAACTACTAAAACTTTATTGTTTTTGAGCTTTTCTTTGAGATAGAGAGCTGTTTGNTTTGANTCTGTNAATACCACTTTTTTTTCATTTTTATTTTGTGCTAGAATCTTTTGAAATTCTTCAAGTTTTGGATCTNTATCNATTAGCTCCCATTTGTCATAAAGACTCTTTAAAATTTCAAAATCACTTTTAAGCAGATCTTCGTAACCATCTTTAAAATCATTTTTTGTCAAAGAGACTATTTTTCCTTCATTGAGCAATTTTTCTATCAACCCATCTTCATCATCACTATCTTCAAGCATCTCAAAAAAGTTTAATTTACTATTTGGAATATAGATGGTATCATTATCAAACATATCTAGAAATTTTTGTATATTTTCTTTTTGCTTTTTTAGTGTTATTTTAAATGCATTAAATGAACTCTCAAGTCTCTTTATGAGCATAATTTGCATAATTTTTGCCAAACTCTCAGAGCTTGTTTCAAAAAATCCTTCTTGAACATCTCCAAAATATGACTGTGCTTCACGAGATAAATTTGCCAATGCCTTATATCTTGCATATTTTAATTTTGATATCAGTACATCTACTGTTTCATAAAAAAGTTTTGTCAAATCATCATCAAGATAGTATTCAATCTCTTCAACTTCATTAATGATTGGGATTGTGAGTCCTTGAGATTCAATATCCTCTCTATATCTACGAATATTTTCTATATCTGTTCTTGTTCTTCTGACCATAACTTCCCTGATTATGTTATCTCTAATTTTATATGAAATATTTTTAAGCCTTTCATTATCAATGGGTCCTTTTGAAAGTATCTCTTTGTATTCTTTGTCTGTTTGTGCAAAAAAAGTTTCTAAATTTGGAAATGAATCTATGCTACTTTGTCTTTTGTTTTGAAAAAGGTACAATTGATTGGCTAGGTCGCTTGGTTTATTGTTTAGTGGAGTTGCAGAGATTAGAATTATTTTCTTTTTATATTTTGTATCTTCTTTGCATATTCTCTCTAATTCTTTGTATCTAGTGGTAGCAAAACTTTTAAATTTATGCGATTCATCTATGATAATAGTTTCGTAATTGGTAGTATCTTTAAGTTTATGCAATTGTGCATAGGAGTAAATTTTATATTGTCTATTAATATTAAATTTATTAAATGTTTCTTCCCATTCTTTTTTGATTGAGGGTGGAGCTACGATAAGTATATTACCACGAGTAATAGATTGTAACCGTTTAATAATCATAGTCGCTGTAACGGTTTTGCCAAGACCAACTACATCAGATAAAAAAAATCCGCCATGTTTTTTTAGTTTTGCCAGTCCTTCATTTACAGCATCTATCTGATATGCTAATTTTTTAAAACCTTTTGGCAAATCATCGGCCACACTCTCATCAAAATTAATCCTCTCTTCTTTAAAATGTTCTATTAAAAATTTGATATAAAGCTCAAAAGGGGTAATCTCTTTGAGATAGCTGCTATGTTTTATACTGCCAATATCATCCTGTGTTATTTCTACACTTGATGACCATAGTTTTTCAAATTCATTAAGTGCAAATTCTATATCATCACTATCTCTTAGTTCCACATTAAATTCGTAGTTATTTTTTAATCCATTTTTACTTAAGTTTGAACTTCCAGTAATAACAGAACCTCTAAAATCGGTTGTTCCATCATGTTTTTTTATTGGCTCTTCTCTTAAAATATATATCTTGGCATGTATATTTTTGTCTCTAGAGATTCTAAGCTCAAGCTTTTTAGAAGAAATCATATCTATCAATATATCAACACTATCATCAACCTCTCTTGAATATTCTGAGTTTTTTAAAATATCTAACTGTTCATCTTTGAATTTATTAATTAAATTTAAGTTATCTAAAAGATTTGCTTTTTTGCCTTTTACTTGGGCTTGGACTATAATAGCATCAACATTTATGCCAACTAAAATTCTAACCTTTGATGCTTTATGTAAAAATGGAGCTATCTTTACGAAACCACTAATACGCAAATAACCTATTAAAAATTCCAAATAACTCACATTGTAAGATTGTAAAATATCTTTGAGGCGATTTTCTAAAGTATTGTTATCTTGATTTGTAAAAAATTTAGAACTCATAAAATCGGTCTCCAATCTTGATAACCAAATTTTATCATCTTAAACTAATAAAAAAAGTACTTGCAACTTTGGTTTTCTACTTCCACTACACCACAACCCTCTCCCACTCAAGTTTGTCTATGTTTCTTGCTTTTGTGCTAAATTCTATTCCAATAAGATAGATATCTTTGTTGTAGTTAAGGTATTTTTCATAATACTTTTTTTCTTTAATTTGATTTAATGCACCCTCTTTGCTATCTACTTTAAACTCCAATAGATAGATAGCACTATCTANTATAATGGTAAGGTCAATTCTTCCNTTGTTGGTAACATCCTCTCCAATGATGTGAAACCCNAGTGATTGAAGNTAGATATAGATTACACTTGCATAATACCCTTCAAAGGATGCTAAAAGGTTTTTGGTGTAGTTGTTGTATGGAATGGAAGCAAATATTGAAACAAGGGAGTT